>Ga0210040_10000959_pt1 | contig 45814 bp, 35 predicted proteins | sample CryGeyCG12114_NA_FD_185462 | JGI IMG/M metagenome (GOLD analysis project Ga0210040, IMG submission 185462) | Groundwater microbial communities from aquifer - Crystal Geyser CG19_WC_8/21/14_NA (SPAdes) (version 2) | ecosystem: Environmental > Aquatic > Deep subsurface > Groundwater | place: USA...
TGGGACGCGCCCTTGGACACGATGCCCGTGTTCGGCACCATCGCCTCGCAGTTCAACGACCCCGGCATGAACCACCTGTACCGGGCCGTGCTGCGCGTGCTGGAGGAGAAAACGGGCGCTACCTTTGCCTCGCACCTGGAAACCCCGGTGGGGGAATCGGAGAAGATCTATATCATTCCGCCCCACCGCACGCGTTACCTGTCCGAAATAGCCGAAACCAACCGTCAATATGATCAGTGGGTCCAACAACAATCCGCAACTGCCCAGCAGCTTTTCGGGCTTCAGCAAAGCGTCGAAGCCGTCCGTAGCCTCGGCACCAACCCTACTAGCGGAACCAGCGGGAGCAGCCCAGGACTCGACGCCGGAGCACTTGTGGCCGGCCTGGAGACCACATTCGAGGAAATCAAGCTGCGGCTGGACGGGCAAAACTGGAAACTCCTGGAAACCTGGCCGCACAAGGTAGCCGCGTATAAATCCCCGGAGTTTGTCTTTAAGGTGCGCGACAAGGAAATCCGCATCCAGACGCACACCCAAAGCCTCTCGGGCCAGCAGATTCCCAAAGTTTCCCTACCCCGCTACACCGCGTGGGGCGACTTGCTACGCTGGCAGTTGCAGGAAAACGTGCCCGGCGAGTTTCCCTACACCGCTGGCGTGTTTCCGTTTAAGCGCGAGGGCGAAGACCCTACCCGCATGTTTGCGGGCGAAGGCGGCCCCGAGCGCACCAACCGCCGCTTCCACTACGTATCGGCGGGCCTACCCGCCAAGCGCCTGAGCACGGCCTTCGACTCGGTGACGCTCTACGGCGAAGACCCCGACCACCGGCCCGACATCTACGGCAAAATTGGCAATGCGGGCGTGAGCATCTGCTGCCTCGACGACGCCAAGAAGCTCTACTCCGGCTTCAATCTGGCCAATCCCAGCACGTCGGTTTCGATGACCATTAATGGTCCGGCCGCCACGCTGGCCGCTTTCTTCATGAACGCCGCCATCGACCAGCAGTGCGAGTTCTATATTAAGGAGAACGGGCTGGAAAGCGAGGTAGACGCCAAGATCAACCAGCTCTACCAGGACAAAGGCCAGCCCCGCCCCCGCTACCAGGGTGCCCTACCCGAAGGCAACGACGGCCTGGGCCTGATGCTGCTCGGCGTTACCGGCGACCAGGTGCTACCCGCCGATGTGTACGCTACCATCAAGGCGCGCACGCTCTCGCAGGTGCGCGGCACCGTGCAGGCCGACATCCTGAAGGAAGACCAGGCCCAGAACACCTGCATCTTCTCCACGGAGTTTGCCCTGCGCCTGATGGGCGACGTGCAGGAATACTTCATCTCGGAGAAGGTGCGCAACTTCTATTCCGTCTCGATTTCGGGCTACCACATTGCCGAGGCGGGCGCCAACCCCATTACGCAGTTGGCCCTTACTCTCAGCAACGGCTTCACCTTTGTGGAGTACTACGTGAGCCGGGGCATGAACGTGAACGACTTCGCGCCCAACCTGTCGTTCTTCTTCTCCAACGGCATCGACCCGGAGTACGCCGTGATTGGCCGCGTGGCGCGCCGCATCTGGGCCAAGGCCATGAAGCTGAAGTACGGCGCCAACGCCCGCTCGCAGATGTTGAAGTACCACATCCAGACCAGCGGCCGGAGCCTGCACGCCCAGGAAATCGACTTCAACGATATCCGCACCACGTTGCAGGCCCTCTACGCCATCTACGACAACTGCAACTCCCTGCATACCAACGCCTACGACGAGGCCATCACCACGCCTACCGAAGAATCGGTGCGCCGGGCCATGGCCATCCAGCTCATCATCAACCGCGAGCTGGGCCTGGCCAAAAACGAAAACCCGCTGCAAGGCTCCTTCATCATTGAGGAGCTGACCGACCTGGTAGAAGAAGCCGTGTTGCTCGAATTTGACCGCATCACGGAGCGCGGCGGCGTGCTGGGCGCCATGGAAACCATGTACCAGCGCGGCAAGATTCAGGAGGAAAGCATGCACTACGAGATGCTGAAGCACACGGGCGAGTATCCCATCATCGGCGTGAACACCTTCCTCTCCTCCAAAGGCTCGCCCACGGTCATTCCGGCCGAGGTCATCCGCGCCACGGAGGAGGAAAAGCAGTATCAAATCACGATGCTGCAACACCTGCACGCCCGCAACCAAGGCACCACCGAGCAGCGCCTGAAGCAGCTGCAACAAGTAGCCATTGCCAATGGGAATTTGTTCGAGGAGCTAATGGAAACCGTGAAGTTCTGCTCGCTAGGACAGATTACGAATGCGCTGTTTGAGGTAGGCGGGCAGTATAGAAGGAATATGTAATTGGAGTTGAAACTCTCCTGCGAATGGCTTTACATAACAAGCTCTTTCTAATTGACCTTAGCCTCAAGGGACCAAATGCTCCATCTTGGGACTTCATGTCCGATGAGTATTGGCAGAACGTACTTGACAATTTTGTATTCAGAATTGCAGACAGCTTTGCGTTTGCAGGCGTCTTCAAGAAAGAAGAATTGTTTCCGAAAGGCTTGGACTACTTCAGCAACTGGCAACTTGATATTGTTGAGTTAATCGAAGTCGAAGATGATATAGTATGCAAATTCGATCTTAACGAAAATTGCAAACAACATTTTCTAAAATTTGAATTTGCAGTTCACAGTTTTGAAAGTGAAGAGTTCAACAACTATTACGAATTTGACCAGCTGTATTTCTTCAGTGGCGAAAGGCTGGTAGCAACTTATATCAATCACGAAAGCATGATTGATTTTCTTGATTTGACAGATAATGAAGCTGCAATTATCGAAACCTTAGACCCACACATAAAAGACGCTTTCATTGATTCCGCTGTTTTTACAGACGCATTCAAGAACAGATAATTTGGAAATCTTACTACGCTGCCCTGCTTTCCCAACCTCGGGAGAGCAGGGCAGTATGCATAAAGGGATATTCTATTGACAACACTTGTAGCTTCTGAAATAGCTTCTTCCGCCTCTTCAGCTACGGCGAGAGGCGGCGGGGCAACTGGGGAAGGGGCGTAGAACACCAATAAAAACACAGCCGCCCCAGCGGCAAACCGATACCGCGCCGCTTGGAGAAATCTGGGCGGCTTTTTCGTGGGCGGCTCCGGCGGATGTAGAGACGCATATTTGCGTGTCAATCGTTGCTGATGTTGTTTATCTTGGGTTTATACAGGCGGTGTCGTTCAACGACGAGACGCGAATACGCGTCTCTACATTGTTGGGCGGTGTCGTTTACCTGCTTATGTTATTCGTTGTGGATACCGAATTATTTAATGACCAATACCGCGTTGCTACAGCCCGACTGCGGGGCTATGATTACGGACAGAACGGCGCGTACTTTGTGACCATCTGCACCCAAAATCGGGTGCGCTACTTCGGCGAAATGGAGGTACCAGCCCAAGATTGGAATAGAGCCTGCCTACGCCCTACCCCGCTAGCCAACATGGCCGCGGCCTGCTGGCAGCAGATTCCGGTGCGGTTTCCTTTCGTAGTTCTGGATGCCTTCGTCGTTATGCCCGACCACCTACACGGTCTGCTGCTCATCGATAAGCCAACTGAAACCACCCCATCACTCTACTACGAAAACCGTTTTGCCCCACAGCACGACAACCTGGCGGCTGTTCTGCGCGGCTATAAAGCCGGCGTCACGTCGCAGGCCCGGCAGGCTGGTTTGGCTTTTCAATGGCAAGCGCGCTTCCACGACCGGGTAGTGCGCAACGACCAGGAATTAGAGAAAATCAGGCACTACATTCTCAATAATCCCAGCCGCTGGCAACATGAGCAATTTGGCGAAGAAGGCCTGTTCCGCTAATCGTTGCCCAGTGTGTAGAGACGCATACTTGCGTCTCCTCATTGAACGACCCGGCATCGACGGCATTACCACTACAAAACTGGCACTCAAACGATTCTCACACGGTACTTACAGCGCGAACGACGAGACGCAAATATGCGTCTCTACACCCCCAAATTGGCGCGATTTTAGGCGCAGCCGTAACTCGTGTCTAACCTTGATGTGGAGGCTGCGCCTCCACTGCCGCGAAGCGGCAAACCGGTACTGCGCCGCCTAGGTAATAGATTTCTGGGCGGCGTTTGTCGTTCTGACGGGGAGGCACAGCCTCCCGGCATGAGTGAGAAATATAAGATTCAGGATTCGCGGCAGCTTTGCTTTGTATCCTTCGCCACGGTCAACTGGATTGATGTATTTACGCGACGGCTCTACAATGACATTTTTTGTGGACAGCCTCCGCTACTGCCAGCAGCACAAGGGTCTAGAACTGTACGCGTGGTGCCTGATGACCAACCACGCCCACCTTATTTTGAGCAGCGCCCAGAACGATGCCGGTTGTCTGGGGCTACTGGAGGTAGCATTCATTAGCTGATCCACTGCTCCAAACGAAATCAGCTGGCGTGCTTCGTTTGGCCCAGATCGGCTTAGCCGCAGAGCATATTATAAGTTATTTAATTTCAGACGCTTATACATTTGCTTCATCAAACAACTCGAAGCGAAGCCCGGCAATTGCGTAGCTTTACTCGATGCGTACGGCTTCTATTGGTTGGGGAAACATATTGCTAGCGTTGTTGCTGGTAGTGGCTGCCTGCTCTTCCCCGGATCAGCAGACGAGCGACCCGGCCCAAACAATAGACCCCAGCTACTCCCGCCGCCGCGTGGTAGTGGCCGACTCCCTCATCCGGGGCCGCATCCTCGACCGGCATGACTCGGTGCTGGTAGACTCCCGCGTACAGTATCTGTTGAAGCTGCCGCGCCGCGCCCCGCTCGATACGCTGGCCCTGGGGAAAGTATTGGGCTGGGATTCCGTCACCATTCGGCGGCGCATTGCCGATGCCCTACCCTACCCCGGCACGCGCAACTACCCGGTAGAGCTTCGCCTTACGGCCGCCGAAGTCCGGCGAGTGCGCCAAGACAGCGCCGTCTGGCCTACCCTCACTCTTCTGCGGCGCCACCAGCGGGTGTATACCACCCAGGCGGGCGCATCCGTGCTGGGCTATCGGGGGGCCGAAGCCCAGGCGTTCTACCGCCAGGCCCAGCGCTACCGGCGCGGCCGTTTCTACCGCCTGCGCAATGGCGGCCTCGAAACCTACTACAACGGGCTGCTCACCGGGCACCGGGGCTACCTGCATCCCTTGGTAGACTCGCTGGGCCAGCAGCACGGCACCTGGGCCCAGGACACCGTCTTTCAACAAGGCCAGGACCTGCACCTGACCATTGATGTGAAGTTGCAGACCTATGCCGAGAAGCTGTTGGGCGGCCGCCGCGGCTACCTGGTAGCGCTGGACCCACGCACCGGCGAAATCCTGGCCTATGTATCGGCACCTGTGTATGATCCGGCCACCATCACCGCTCCCGACCAGGCCGGCGTGCGCAACGAGCTGCTCCAACACGAGAGTATGCCGTTGCTGAATCGTCCGGCTATGCTGGCTAATCCGCCTGGCTCGGTGTTTAAGCTGGTGAATGCCGCCGTGGCGTTGCAGTTGGAGGCAATCAGCCCCACTACCGGGTTCCGGTGCGACCAGTCGCTGGTGCGGTGCGTGCACCACCACCCACAGGCCAACAGCCTCACGCTGGGCCTGAAGTACAGCTGCAACCCCTACTTCTACCAGGTGATGCAGCACCTCATTGACCGCGTGCCCGACTCGCTGGGCCTCGATACGGTGGCTGCCCGCCACGCCAACCTGGCCCTGTGGCGGCGCTACGTTCGGTCGTTTGGGCTGGACTCGGTGCTGGGTACCGACGTGGCACGTGAGGCGCCCGGCTTCCTCCCTACCCCGGCCTACTACGACAAAGCCCGGCGCACTACCCGCTGGACCTACCGCTCCATCTATTCACTCAGCATCGGGCAGGGCGAGATTAATCTGACAGGCCTGCAAATGGCTAACATGGCGGCCATTGTTGCCAACCGCGGCTGGTACTACCCGCCCCACTTGGTGCGTAGCGTGGGCAACAGCGGGCCGCTGCCGCGCTTCCGCGAAAAGCACTATACTCTTATCGATAGCGCCAACTTTGCGGCGCTAGTACCCGGCATGGTGGCCGTGCTGCAACGTGGTGGCACCGCCGATGCCTCCAGCTTGGCCGACGTGGGCATTACGGTGGCGGGCAAGACCGGCACCGTACAGAACGACGAGGGCGACGACCACGCTGCCTTCGTTGGCTTTGCCCCGGCCAACAACCCCACAATAGCCGTGGCGGTGTACCTCGAAAATGCAGGCTTCGGGGCCACGGCGGCGGCGCCCTGTGCCGTGCTGGTAATGGAAAAGTACCTGCGTGGCAGCATCGCGCCCAAGCGCAAGCGCTGGGAGCGGCGCATTCAGCAACGGGCTAAAAGCGAGTAGCCCCATATAAGCGGAAGCGGCTATCAGCTTTTCGAACTTGCGCGGGATGAGTCGGTTTGCTTATCATATTGCTGTTCAACAAACTGCCCTCCATGCCTTCTACCATCACCATCGCCCCAAATTCGGCCCAGCCGCTCGTTGTTAACCGACTTGGTTACGGCACCATGCGCCTGCCCGGCCCCGACGTGTGGGGCGAACCCGCCAACCGCACCGAAGCCCTGCAAATTTTGCGTACGGCCGTGGAAAGCGGCGTCAACTTTCTTGATACGGCCGACTACTACGGCGAGGATGTCACCAACCGCCTCATCCGCGAGGCGCTCTACCCCTACCCCCAGGACCTGGTTATCTGCACCAAGGTAGGCGCTACCCGCCGCCCCGATAAAAGCTGGGTGCCCTTCAACACGCCCGAGCAGCTGTGCACCAGCATCGAAAACAACCTACGCACCCTGGGCCAGGAGCAGATCCAACTCGTGCACCTGCGCCTGATGGGCCACGGCCCGGTGCCGCTGAGCGAGCAGCTGGGTGCTATGTTTGAGATGCAGCGCGAAGGCAAAATTCTGCATGTGGGCCTGAGCAATGTAACCCGCGACGAATTGGAAGCAGGTCTCGCGTTGGGCGAAATTGCGACCGTAGAGAATATGTACAGCTACGCCCAGCGCACCACCCTCGCGCACGAGCACGGCCACAACCCCGGCGGGGCCGAAGTGCTGGACCTGTGCGAGGAGCGCGGCATTCCCCTGATTCCTTTTTTCTCCCTGCTGCATGCCCTACCCAAGCAGCTGGATAAAATTGCGGAGGTAGCCCGCCGCCACAATGCCACACCCGCCCAGATCAATATTGCCTGGCAGCTGCACCGCTCCCCCTTCATTCTGCCCATTCCCGGCACTTCCTCGCTGGCGCACCTGAAAGAAAACCTGGCGGCTGCCTCTATTCAGCTAAGCCCGGAAGATATGGCTTACCTGGGGTAGGAACGCACAAAGATGAAGTAGCGCGTAAGAAGCCTGCGGCGGTGTTTATGACACAGGCAGCAGGCTTTTTTCATAGGAATGGGGTGAGGAAGGTAGGGCGCGACCGAAACGACGGGCGAAAAGAGTTTTCCGACGCGGCACTAGCGGCAAAGTTCGTTTCTTGCGTTTCCGCAACACTCCATTTTCCTATGTCGAGAAGTTACCTGAGCGCCGTCCTACTCGTTGGGTCCACTTATTTTCTGACGGGCAGCATGCCCAATCAGTTGTTTACAGCCTCCGCATCACGGGCTGCTTCCGGCGCACAAGCAGCCCCGCCCCAGCCGTATGGCGCGCTACCCTCGGCCCGGCAGCTGGCTTGGCATACGGTGGAGGTGTACGGCATCATGCACTTCACCCCTACCACTTTCGAAAACAAAGAGTGGGGCTATGGCGATGCCGACCCCAGCGTTTTTAATCCTGCCGATTTTGACGCAGAGCAGATCATTCGCGCGGCGAAGGCCGGAGGATTGCGGGGCATTGTATTGGTAGCCAAGCACCACGACGGCTTTGCGCTGTGGCCCACCAAAACCACCGGCTATAATATTACCAAAAGCCCTTTCCGGGAAGGAAAGGGTGATTTGGTGCGGGAAGTGGCGCAGGCAGCGCGCAAAAACGGGCTGAAATTTGGCGTCTACTGCTCGCCCTGGGACCGAAATAACGCTGCCTACGGTACTGCCGCCTACCTGCCCATCTATCAGGCTCAGCTCCGCGAGCTATACGCCAACTACGGCGAGCTGTTTATGAGCTGGCACGACGGCGCCAACGGCGGCGACGGCTATTACGGCGGCGCCCGCGAGAAGCGCTCCATCGACAACACCACCTACTACGATTGGGACAATACCTGGGGCATCACCCGCAAGATGCAGCCCATGGCCAATATCTTCAGTGATATTGGCTGGGACGTGCGCTGGGTAGGCAACGAGGAAGGCCACGCCGCCGAAACCAGCTGGGCTACCTTCACGCCCCGCCCGCCAGAGGGCAAGAACGTGGCCGTGCCGGGCCAGGCCAACTACCCGCAAAGCCCAATGGGTATCCGCAACGGCGAGTTCTGGATGCCCGCCGAATGCGACGTACCCCTCCGCAAAGGCTGGTTCTACCACCCCACCGAGGCCCCCAAAACGCCCGATGTGCTTTTTGATTTGTACCTGAAAAGCGTGGGCCGAGGCGCCGGGCTGGACCTGGGCTTGGCCCCCGACCCACGTGGGCAACTGCACGCCGACGACGTGGCGGCCCTCAAAGGCTTTGGCGATATGGTGCAGCATACTTTCGCTACCAATCTGGCAAAGGGCGCACGACTTACCGCCAGCAACACCCGGCACAAAACCTACACCCCCGCTGTCCTACTCGACAACGACCACCAGACCTATTGGGCAACCACCGACGACGTGCACACTCCTACCCTGGAAATGGCCTTCACAAGTCCTAAGACCTTTGATATCATCTCGTTGCAGGAATACATTCCACTGGGCCAGCGCATCGAAGGGTTTACCATTGAAACATACCAAAACGCAGCCTGGACCCCACTCTACACCGGCACCAGCATCGGTGCAAAACGACTGGTGCAGTTGGATGCGCCCGTAACGGCTACCAAGCTTCGCTTATCCATCACCAAATCACCTGTTTGTGTGGCTCTCAGTGAGTTTGGGGTGTATAAGAAGACGCAGTAGCTATACCGGGGCGTGAGGCGCCCGGGTATAGCTACTGGCATTCCGCTACACGGAAGGCGTGCTTGCATATTGACCGTACACATTTAATCCTACCCTCGGAATATGGAAACCCTCTATGTTGAATACCCCACGCTGCGCCGCACGGTAGAGCAGGTGCAGCAGTTTATGATACACGCTAGTGGAGTAGACACCTGCACCCTCAAATCGTCATTAGAAGATGATCTTAGCCTTTACGATGATGATATAAGTTTCTTGTTAGAAGAATTTGCCACGAAATTCACTGTTGATTTCCGGCAGTCAGATTTTGACCGATATTTTACGTCGGGATCATCTGAAGGCGGCTTACTTCGCCAACTCGTTATGTATCCAATTACGCTAGCATATGTGGGGTTTCTGCTGATCTTTTGGCTTGGTCAACAAGCGCTGGCGTTGTTAGTATGGCCCTTTTCAACTCCGCAGGCAGAATGGATAATGGATTTTAGCCTGAACGAATATATTTACCCACAACCCAAAAAACCAGCCGTTGACACTTTCAACGTGGGCGACCTAGTGGCATCGGCCGTAGCGGGGCGTTTTGTCAAGCGCGAGCACGCGCGATTTGTGCTTACTCGCTAAGTTGCTTGCCGTAATTCAGAAAAAGTATGCTTGCCTACTACTTTTAAATATCCTGTTGTACCTTTGCACCGCAACCCATTGATCATCATCATGCTACCTACCATCGCCATGAAAAAAAGCACTACTGCCATTTCGTCGCTCCTGTTGTTGAGCAGCCTGGGGTCCTTGAGCTACCTTGCTACCCAGGTGCGCTACCTGAATCTGTTTTTTGACCTGCGCGACGGCGAGGAACTACACTTTTAGCTTGTTGCCCATCGTTGTATTGTTTGTAAACCCCGCCCCGGCGGGGTTTTCTGCGTTCAGGGGCAGGGTACTCGGCCAGATTAGGTTTTAGCCTTTATCTTCACCGCCACATAACAGCCAACCTTTCTCCCAGCGGGCACCTACCCTATGCGTATTGACGAGTTTTTCACATTATTTCTAGAGGAACTAAAAGGCAATTCCAAGCTCACCACGTACTACAAGTTTTTAGAGAGTCCGGCCAGCTTTGAATTTCGCAAGGCCTATGTGGTGCAGCGCCTGCACTACATTCTGGACCATTTGCCCAATAAGGAAGCCGCCATCTGGGACTGTGGCTGCGGCTACGGCACGACGGCCATTTTTCTGGCCCTGAACGGCTACAAGGTGCACGGCACTACCCTGGAGTTCTATTTTGCCCTCATTCCGGAGCGCCTGAAGTACTGGTCGCAGTTCGGCGACGTGTCGGGCTTCACCTACAGCTACGAGAACCTGTTTGATGCGCCACCTGCGCCCGCGTCCTACGACCACATCATCATTCAGGACACGCTGCACCACTTGGAGCCGTTGCAGGATGCCCTGCGTATTTTCAATCAGGCCCTGCGGCCCGCCGGCAACCTGATTATTGTGGAGGAAAACGGTGGCAACGTGGTGCAGAACCTGAAGCTCTACCTACGCCGTGGCAACAAGCGCATCATCGAAATGTACGATGAGCAGCTGAAGAAGAAGATTCTGCTGGGCAATGAGAACATCCGGCCTCTGGCTACCTGGCGGCGCGAGCTACAGAAGCAACACCTGACTATCTACCCCGCCGACGTACAGTACATCCGGCTCTTCCCGCCGTTTATGTTCAAGAATGGCAACACACCAGAGCTGGTGCAGCGCGAAGACCAGATTTGGCGCCGCAACAGCCTACTGAAAGAAAAACTGTACTTCGGACTCAATTTCGTGGCGGGTAAAATGGAGGCGCCGCGCAGTGCGTAGTATCCACACAGACTACCAAAGCTCATCCTTCTAACTATCAAAGTTTTACCTTATCCCTCCCGTCTCGTTTGCGTTGCTATTTTGGGGTAGCCAAAGTGCTGGTTGGCCAGCTAACGGCAGCAGCGGCATAGCTACCGCAGCATGGCACCTGCTTTTTTTCTGCACTTTCGCGGCCGCAGCCGTATAAGAGCGGCAAATACGTATTCCGTTTTTCTAACCCCTACCTCATGGAATTGACTTCGCTCAAGGAGCAGATCAGCTACATCATCGGCCGCGACATGGCCCGCAATTTTTCCCAGCAGGGCCTCGACTTGAACGTGGACATACTGGCCCAAAGCATGAAGGACGCCCTGGGCGGCAAGCCCAGCGCCCTCTCCAACGAGCAAATTCAGGCTGCCATGCAGCAGTTGCAGGAGCAGCTGGGCGGCGCCGAAGAAGATGACACCCAAGACCCCAACGCCGTGAACAACAACAAAGCCGAAGGCGAAGCCTTCCTCCAGGAAAACAAGAATAAGCCGGGCGTGACTACCCTGCCCAGCGGCCTGCAATACGAGGTCCTGACCGAGGGTAACGGCCCCAAGCCTACCCCTAGCTCGTCGGTGACCACGCACTACCACGGCACGCTCATCAACGGCAACGTGTTCGACAGCAGCTACCAGCGCGGCCAGCCTGCTACCTTTGGCGTGAACCAGGTAATTGCCGGCTGGACAGAAGCCCTGCAACTGATGCCCGAAGGCTCGAAGTGGCGCCTATATATCCCCTCGGACCTGGCCTACGGTAAGCGCGGCGCCGGCCGCGACATCGGCCCCGACTCCACGCTCGTTTTCGATGTGGAACTACTGAAAGTGAATAATTAAACAACTGTTTCCCCGGTATCTGTTGCGTTTGAAAACGCGGTAGGTGCCGGGGAAGCGTTTTTTCATCCTTCCCCTACGGACTTTTCTACTCCTTCTGGCCCTGCCGCTCCCGAGCTGCCTACCCTGCGCAGCGAGGACAACCGCTTGGAGCTAACCGCCACTACCCTGCGCGTGCACAACCAGCGCTACAGCCTGCTGGAGTTGGAAGCCGCCGAGCTGACACCCGTACGCTGGCTGCTGTGGTATATGCTGGGCGCGCTGGTGCTGGCGGGCGTGTTGCTGGCCTTTCTGCAAAACTGGCTGCGCACCCTACCCACCGCACTTGGCCTGACAGTAGGCGCCTTGCTGCTCATTTACGGCCACCGCGGCACCAATCGCCTGCGCCTGTACCGGGCGGGCCGCGAGGCGGCGCACTTTGCCCTACCCGGCGAGCTGGCTACCTGGCAGCCGCTGGTACGGGAGCTGAACCGCCGCATCCGCTACCAGCACGATGCCGCAGCGGCCCATGCCGCGCAACTGCTGGCCGCCCTCTCGCCCCCCGACGACGCCCCGCCGTCCCCTCCCACCGATTCGTTCTAACCTGGCATAGCTCAACCACGGTCCAGTGGTTTTGCGTTACCTTTGACGCGTCCGTTTCACTGGTTAATACCACCGTTTCCCCTCCTATTTTTTATGGACTCTAAACACCAGCACACCGCCATTTCTACGGCAGGTTTGCTTATTGCCCTGGGTATTATCTACGGTGATATTGGTACCTCGCCACTCTATGTGATGAAGGCAATTGTGCCGGGTACTATCGACCCCATTTTGGTGTATGGCGGCATCTCGTGCGTGCTCTGGACACTCACATTACAAACCACCATCAAATATGTATTGTTGACGCTGAACGCCGATAACAACGGTGAAGGCGGCATTTTCTCGCTCTACGCATTGGTGCGGCGGCGGGCCGGCTGGCTTACCATTCCGGCCATTGTGGGCGGCGCGGCCCTGTTGGCCGATGGCGTCATTACGCCCCCCATCTCAGTATCATCGGCAGTGGAAGGCCTGGAAGCCATCTACCCCACTATTCCCACGGTGCCCATCGTCATTGGTATCTTGCTGCTGCTGTTTTTGTTGCAGAGCTTCGGAACGCAGATTGTGGGCAAGGCCTTTGGACCGATTATGTTCTTATGGTTCAGCATGTTGGCTGCACTTGGCATACTAGGAATAGTGCAGCATCCCGAAATCCTGAAGGCGGCCAACCCCTACTATGCCTACGACTTACTAGTGAACTACCCCGGCGGTTTCTGGCTGCTGGGTGCCGTGTTCTTGTGCACCACGGGTGCCGAAGCTCTCTACTCCGACCTGGGCCATTGCGGCAAAGGCAACATCCGCATCAGCTGGATGTTCGTGAAGCTGTGCCTGCTGCTCAATTACTTCGGGCAGGGCGGTTGGCTGATGAGCCACGCGGGTGAGGAGCTTGATGGCCGTAATCCATTTTATGCCCTGATGCCGGAGTGGTTCCTCATTATCGGTATCGGCATTGCGACTATTGCGGCAGTTATTGCCTCACAGGCGCTCATTACGGGGTCGTTTACGCTGGTGGCCGAGGCTATTCGCCTGAATATGTGGCCCAAAGTGAAGCTCAACTACCCTACCGATGTGAAGGGCCAGCTGTTTGTGCCTAGCATGAACCGGCTGCTGCTGTTCGGCTGTATTGGGGTAGTGCTGTATTTCCAGCGCTCCGAGCACATGGAAGCGGCCTACGGTTTGGCCATCACCCTCACCATGCTCATGACCACGCTGCTACTCACCATGTGGCTGAAATCGAAGCGGGTACCGCTGGCAGCTATTGTACTGTTTGTGCTGCTCTATGGCAGTATTGAGGGGTCGTTTCTGGTTGCCAACCTCATCAAGTTTCCGCACGGTGGCTGGGTATCGCTGGCCATTGGAGCGGCGCTGGTAGGCGTGATGTACGTGTGGCTGCAGGCGTTTTACATCAAGAAACGCCTCACAGAGTTCGTTAAGATTGACCCCTATATGGAGTCGCTTAAGAGCCTGAGCCACGACGATTCCATTCCGAAATACTCCACCCACTTGGTGTTCATGACCTCGGCCGAGCGGGCTTCCGAAATTGAGTCGAAGATTATCTATTCCATTTTCCAGAAGCGCCCGAAGCGGGCCGACATCTACTGGTTTGTGCACGTAGACACCACCGACGAGCCGTATACCATGGAGTACAAAGTGGTGGAGCTGGCCCCCAACGATGCCTTCCGTATCACGTTCCGGTTGGGCTTCCGAGTAGAGCAGCGCATCAATCTCTACTTCCGCAAGGTGATTGAGGACTTGGTGCGCAACAAAGAGGTGGATATCACGTCGCGCTACGAATCGTTGAGCAAGCAGCACGTGACGGGTGATTTCCGCTTTGTAGTGCTGGAAAAATACCTGTCCGTCGAAAACGACTTCCCTACCGTGGAGAAACTCGTGATGCAGGCATACTTCTACATCAAGCAGTTTATCGCATCAGAAGACAAGTACTTCGGCCTCGATACCAGCTCCGTGAAGGTGGAAAAAGTGCCGCTGGTGATTTCTCCGGTCCGCGATGTGGCCCTGAAGCGCATCAGCTAAATCCTACCGCAACAGAAAAGGCGACCCATGTGGGTCGCCTTTTTTATGATAGAGCTAAATCTAGTTCCCCTCCTTTTTTAAGGAGGGGTTAGGGGTGGTAAAACCGTCAGAACGACAATAGAACTAGAAAGCTAAAGCGTAGAAAAACTAAACCTAGCTGCCGTGCAACGGTTTTACCACCCCTAACCCCTCCTTAAAAAAGGAGGGGAACTAGATCTAATTTTTAGCTTCTTACTGCCCTACTGGCAGCCACTTGCGTAGCACCTTCAACTGCGCTTCGGTGGGGTTTTCTACCTGCTCCACGCGGTAGCGCTGGGTAGTGCCGGCCAGCAGCGGGAAGCTTACTTCCTTGATCTGGCCATCGCGGTTTACCAAGAACTTGACCGTGGTACCGGCCGGGCGGCCGGCAAGGGCCGTGTTGGGGTCGGTGGTGATGCGGCCGCCGTCGAGGGACAGAATTTCGTCATTCACGTTCAGGCCGCCCTGCCAGGCGCTGCCGTCGCGCACTACCGTGGAAACGGTAGGGCTGCCGCTACGGGTGCTGATGTTGGCGCCCAGCACGCCGTCGGAGGTGGTAGCCGTGTTGGTGAGGCGCAGGCCCGCGTAGCCAAGGGCAGTGTTGTAGGGTAGGGTTTCGGTGCCGTACACGTAGCGGCGAAAGAAGTCGTCGAAGCGCTGGCCGGCTATTTTGGCTACGGCTGCCTGGTATTCTTCATCAGTGAAACCGCGCTTCTTCTTGGTGTAGTATTCCGAGTAAAGGTAGCGCATCACGTCGTCGAGGCTTTTCTCGCCCTGGGTGGCGTTAATCACCATCAAATCCAACACGGCTGCAATTACCTCGCCTTTGTCGTAATAGCTGATGCTGGTGTTGTAGGAGTTTTCGTTGGGGCGGTACTGCTTGATCCAGCTGTCGAAGCTCGACTCGGCGGCCGACTGCACTTTGTTGCCGGGCGTGTTTTCTACCCTAGTAATCACATTGCTGAGGTCGGCCAGGTAGTTTTCGGGCTTCACGAAGCCAGCGCGCTGGGTAATCAGGTTGGAGAAGTACTCCGTGCCGCCCTCGCTCACCCACAGCATGTGCGTGTAGTTCTCCTTGTCGTAGTCAAACGGCCCCAGCGCAATGGGCCGGATGCGCTTCACGTTCCAGAGGTGGAAATACTCGTGCGCCACCAGCCCCAGAAAGCCCTTGTAGCCGCCGGGCGTATTGTAAGTAGTGCGCGACACCTCCAGGGTAGTGGAAAACAAATGCTCCAGGCCGCCACTGCCGCGCTCCAGGTTATGCACAATAAATACGTAGCGGTCAAGCGGGTTTTGGCCTACTACGCGGTGTGCTTCCTCGCACACCTTCTTCATATCGGCCAGTAGCTGCTGCTCGTCGTAGCGGGCCTCGCCGTACATGGCTACCGTGTGGGGCGTGCCATTGGCGGTGAACTGCAATATTTTCTGGTTGCCGATTTCGATAGGCGAATCGGCCAGCTCGTCGTAGTTGGTGGAGCGGAAGGTGAAGGGCGCGCCGCCGCTCACCGGCTTCAGGCTGGTGCTTACTTGGCGCCAGCCGGTGGCGGGCTGCACCGTGAGGGTGCTGGCCAGCGCCTTTTCCTCGGCCGGATACATAAACACGCTGGTGCCGTTGAGGTAGCCGTGCGAGGCGTCGATGAAGCTGGTTCGCACGCTCAACTCGTAGGCGTATACTTTATACTTAACGGTGAAGTCCTTGGCTTTGGGGTGATACACACGCCACGTGTTTTTATCCACCTTGTCGACTTGCAGCGCTTGCCCGCCAGCCGTGGCAACCAGACCCTCCACGTTCTTTTCGAACTCCCGCACCAGGTAGGAGCCGGGTGCCCATACGGGCATTTTCACATCGGTGTAGGGTTTATTGAACCCTCCCAAGCTCATTTCCACCTCGAAGTAGTGTGTTTGCGGGGCAGACATCGAGAGCGTATAGCGCAGGGTAGGCGAAGCGGCAGCGGCCGTGGCGGCCGTCAGCAACGACAGCGCCCCGGCTGCCACCAGCGTGCGGAAACGGGTAAGCAACATGAACAAAAAAGTAAGAGTAAGAAAAGCAAGAGTACACCCGACCCCAGAAAGCGGCCGGGGTTGCAAAATAAGGCTGATTTTTGAACCCGCCTACTCTCAGGCGCCTACCCCGCCGGAACCCCCACCCACTGGTTGCCGTTAGGCTGCTTACTTTCCTCTCCCTTATGCGCTACGTCTGGATAACCTTTCTAAGTTTGGTGGCTGTGCTGCTGGCCGTATTTCTCTGGCCGCGCTTGGCCAGTCACTCTGCCCACGTAGCGCCTACCCCAGCCGCAGCCGTGCCGGTGGTGGCAGTCGTTCATCGCACCCCTAGCGCCCCTACCCCCGTGCGCGATAAGCAGGCTGATGCCATCATCCGCTTTGCCGAGCAGCAACTGGGCACGCGCTATTGCTACGCCGGCACCACGCCCGCCGGCGGCTTCGACTGCTCGGGTTTCGTCTACTACGTGTTCAAGCAGTTCGATATCAGCGTGCCGCACTCCACGGCTCTGCTCATCGACGTGGGCCAGCCCGTGGAGCGCCGCCACGCCCGCCCCGGCGACATTGTGGTATTCACGGGTACGGCTGCTGCCTCCACCACGCCCGGCCACGCGGGCATCGTGCTCTCGGAGCCCGGCGAGCCATTGCGCTTCATCCACGCCTCCTCGGCCCGCCGCGAGTCGGGCGTCAAAATCAGCCAGGTAGAAGGCTCCGGCTACGAACGCCGCTTTATGCAGGTGCGGCGGGTGCTTTAAAATAGTGAAGTTGTGAGATTGTGAATTTTGTGTTCCATCAGCGTCATTTGCGCAGACAGCACATAAAATTCACAATCTCACCTTTCACAACTTCACCACTATAAAAGAGCGATGCCCGGTACTGCCTGTGCAGGCCTACTGAAAGGCTGCTGGGCAATACCGGGCATCTAATCCTTCAAATCTTACCAAGCGACGGGTCTGGGGTACAGCCCCGCCATCCGTGAGATAAGACCTTGCCAGAATGCGGGAGCACGCCCTGTTGGGCTAACAAATGCTCCGCGCGAAAAGCTGTTATTACGCGCGTCCGGCGGTGATGCGGACTACATTCGACAGGCTCGGCAGGATTTGTTTGGGACTACTATACATTTTGGACCTCCTTTCTTTACGTTCGACATAACCCTTGCTCGCGCGGCCCAGCACCTTAGGGCTGCTTGAACAGGGCTGTAGCACTCGCTACTGGTCTGTAAAGTTAAAAGCCCGCGGGATGGTTCAAAATAAAAACGCTACTATTTCACTGCCTATTGCTAGCACACTGAGCATCAGGTAGTTTTTTTTCAAAAAATGATCCACCAGCCACCAGCCTATCGCAACTACCATACTGGCGCTATGTTTGCATCCTCTGGTTGTACTCTGACGCGGTAAGTTTGTACTCCGCACCTTTGACCGTCTCACGGTTTTCAGTTACCTTTTTCCCCAAACTCATTCTCTCTACTTTATTCCCATGAAAAAAACGTTGTTTCTCTGCCTGGCCTTGCTGCTGGGCTTCACGAAGCTCGCGACGGCCCAAAGTCTTTCACCACTAGGCACTTGGACTGATGCTGACAAGAAAGCTCAATTTGAAATATACAAGTGCGACGGCAGTAAACTGTGTGGTAAAATTGTGTCGCTGACCGTACCCAACGACCCCAAAACCGGCAAGCCTAAAACCGATACGCCCAACCCCGACCCCAAGCTGCGCAGCCGCCCCCGCCTGGGTATGGTGTTCATGCAGGGCTTTGAGTACGACTCGGACAATAAGTGGGATGATGGCAAAATCTACGACCCCGAAAGCGGCAAAACGTATTCTTGCTACATCAAAATGCTGAACGCGAATACCATGGAAGTGAAGGGTTACATCGGCTTTTCGCTGATTGGCCGCTCTCAGACCTGGACGCGGGTGAAGTAGCCACCGAACTTATTTATCAGGCAGCGGCGTTCCGAGCGGAACGCCGCTGTTTTTTTGTCTTATATTCAGACGGTTAATTATATAAATTACGCCCGGCCTGTCTTTTTCTTTCCTGCTCCCTCGCTTCGCCTATGCCCCTATTCTGCTGCCCTTCTGGTCCCTCTCCGAAGCTGCTCGTATGGTGGCTGCTGTGTTTGGGCCTACTGCTCCCCGTAGTGGGTAGGGCCCAGACGTTGTCGCCAGTGGGTATGTGGGAGGATGAGTCGGGCGAGGCCCGCGTGGAGGTGAGCGTACGCGACGGTGAGCTGACGGGCCGCTTGGTGTGGATGCGCCACGCCATCGACCCCAAAACTGGCCAGCCCCACCTCGACGGCCGCAACCCCAATCCCGACCTGCGCGCCCGCCCACTCCAGAACCTAGTGGTGCTGTACAAAATGCACTATAATTCCGACTCAGGCCGCTGGGAAGACGGCGAAATCTACGATCCGCATAGTGGTCATTTTTATTCTTGCTACCTCCGTATGGAGTCGCGCGAGCGGTTGGAAGTGAAGGGCTTTATTGGGTTTTCCCTTCTGGGCCGCTCCCACTACTGGCACCGGTTGAAACCGGGCACCGCGTTGTAGCCGATGCCATAGCAGCGGAGCTACCACAGAAACTATTTGTGCTACCACGTGTTTCTTGAGGGAATCATCCTTTGGTTTTTCCCACCCTTGCTCCGTTTTATTCAACAGCTTTTTGGCGGTGCGCCCGCTTCTCAACAGGCCGAATGGCAGCCGCTGGCCCGCACCAAAGCGCAACAGTTGGCCTATGCCCGTTGGGTGGAGCAGCGCGTATATTTGAACTGGATGGGTCCCTTTTTTAAGGCCTACCATTTTCAGAAGACCAATGTGCGCGGCCGGGGACTGCGCGTGCAGCTGCTGTGCGAGTGTGGCCGGCAGGGCGCCGTGTTTCTCTACGACCCCAGCATTGGGCCGGGCAACTTCCGGCACCTATTCGATTTCATCCGCGACCGGGTGCTGGCCCTAGGCTACCGCCTCTCTACCTCCGACCAACGCCGCCTGCCTCACCCCGCCTATACCGAAATCATTGAGAAGCACTTTCTGAAGCCCGCGCCCGGCGATTGTCCGCAAACGGGCCGCTGCAATCAGCGCTTCGGCAACGTGACGGTGGATTTGGTAAGCATCAACAATCAGCCGGGCTTCATCCGGTTTGTGAGCAACCCGTACCACGACAGCATCTTCGCGCCTGCGCATACCTTCGATGAGCTGCTGGATGCCGTGTTCAACCTCCCCGCTCCCAGCCCGGCGGAACAGGCCTCCGCTAAAGTATTTGCTAAGTAGTATAGACCACTATGCTATGATTCCAGTGGCAAAGCAGTATCTTTTCAAGGAATAGTTTCCTTGTTTCAAGATATTGCTATGGTCACTACTTTACCCAAGTTGCGCGGTGGTTTTCTGCTGACGCTTTTTTTATTTCTTCTGCTTTCTGGTAGTGCTGGAGCTACGCACATTGTAGGCGGCGAGATGGACATGCAATACGTGTCCGGCAACACCTATCAGCTGACGCTCACGCTTTATTTCGACGCCATCAACGGTAGCCCCGGCGCGCTGGACAACGACCTGACGGCCGGCATTTTTGACAAGGCCACCAATGCTTCGATGCAGAGTGTGGTGCTGCCGTTGGTGGAAAACACGTACGTAGCCTATACCAACCCCGCCTGTACAACACCTTCGCTTAGCACGCGGAAGCTGGTATATCGGAGCGTAGTGCAGCTCTCGCCCAACGTGTATACCGGCGCACAGGGCTATTACGTGGCCGTGGAGCGCTGCTGCCGCAACAATGGCATCAGCAATATTGTGAATCCCGGTGCGGCGGGCCAAACGTTTTACCTGGAGTTTCCGGCGGTGCTGCGCAACGGGCAACCCTTTCGGGACTCCACTCCCCGTATCTTCCCGCCCCTGAGCGACTACGCCTGCCTGGGCGACCTGTTCTATTACGATTTTGGCGGCCAGGACCCCGATGGTGACTCCCTGGTATATGAGCTGGCCACACCCCTCAATGGCTACTCCACCTCGCGCGACCCCAAACCGAACAGTGCCATCGCGGCGCCCTACCCATCCATCATCTGGAACACTGGCCGCAACGAACAGAATCAGATACCGGGCGCCCCTACCCTCACCATCAACCAGCGCACGGGACGGCTGCAAGTGCGCCCTACCGAGTTGGGGCTATTCGTATTTGGTATCAAGTGCTCGGAGTACCGCAACAAGGTGAAGATTGGGGAAACGCGGCGCGATTTTCAGCTGAAGGTGATTATGTGCCCTACCAATGCCGAGCCCACCATTAGCGCGCAGGGCCAGATTGGCAACGTAACCTACCTACCCGGCCGCGACACCATCCGGCTGGTGCCGGGTGGCAACCCTTGCGTACGCTTGCGCTTCACCGACGCTGATAATGCCTCGGCGCTGTCGCTCTCCCTGCAACCTGTCAACTTCACGGGGCCGTTGCCTACCATTTCGCTGCTCCAGGGCATGGTGCGCGCCGCTGGGATGCCCGATACGTTGGTTTCTCAGCTGTGCTTTCCTACCTGCTTCGATACCAAAGGCCAAGTGTATTATCTGAATGTGGTGGTGGCCGACAACGGCTGTAGCCTACCCAAGCGCGATACGGTGCAACTGGCAATTATAGCCCAACCCGTGCCTACCCATGCGCCCGCACTAACCTCAGTACCTACTCTCACGGCCGCCGACAACAGCACGCCGCTAGTGGTGCGCGTGGCACCCGGCGGCATCTACGAGGCCACCCTCACGGCCACCGACGCCGACAACGACCCGCTCACTCTCACGGCCGCCGGCACTGGTTTCGACTTGGCGGCGGCCGGCATGAGCTTCGTGCCCACCAACGGCACGGGGCGGGCTACGGGCGTGTTCCGGTGGGAGGCTTCCTGCGCGGCGGCGTTGCAGCAGCAGATGGAGGTTACGTTTCGGGTGCAGGAAAGCACGTGCTATCCGCAGCCCCAGGTGCAGGTAGTGCGCTTCGAGGTGGTGAATCCTGATACGGTATCGTTTCTGCCGCCTAACATCATCACGCCCGGCAACCACGACGGCAAAAACGACGAATTCACACTGCCTACCCTTCCGCCCGATTTCTGCGACAACCGATTTGCCACCATCAAGATTTTCTCGCGCTGGGGCAACGAAGTATATAGCTCCGCCGACCGCAACTTTCGGTGGGACGGCGGCGGGCGCCCGGCTGGCGTGTATTTCTACCTGATTGAGTACACCAACAAGCGCCGTTTCAAAGGCATGCTGACCCTGGCGCCCGCGTATCAATAGCCAAGCACCGACGATAAAGAATTGTTTGCGTTAGCTAACAAGGTATGTTATAACGGTGTAGAGACGCATACTTGCGTCTCGTCGTTGAACGACATACGGCTACCCGACGCGGCCGACGAGACGCAAGTATGCGTCTCTACACCGTTCAATAAGTAACTTAAAACAGCAGATAAGAGAAGGCCCTAGTACTGTTGTACTAGGGCCTTCTCTTATCTGCTCTCATAATCACCCTACGGCTTAGCAGGCGGGGCCGAACGGTAGGCGGGCTCTTTCGCTTTTTTCTCGGCCAGATTCTTCTTGGCCTTCTCGAAGTCGCCGGCTTCCACGAACACCAATTTGTTGTAGTCGAGATATTTCTTCACGGCGGCGTTTACCTGCTCGGGCGTGAGGGAGGCTACTTTCTTCTCGAAGTCGGCATCCCAGGCCAAGGTGCGGTTCAGGTCGAGGTAGGAGTTCAGACGACCGGCCAGGGCATCGTCCTGGGCACGCGACACGGAGCGGCTTTGCAGCCAGCCACTCTTGGCCGCTTTGATTTCGTCGGCTGAAAAGCCGGTTTTCGACATCGTGGCAAACTCCTCCTGAATGGCTTTCTCCAGCCGCTCGTTGTTTTCGGGGTTGTAAATGGCATACACCATATAGGAGGCCAGCTTGTCGCGCGAGTCGGCGCTCACCTGCGAGCCGATGCCGTAGCTGATGCCCTCCTTCTGCCGCACCCGCGTAGCCAGGCGGGAGTTCAGGAAGCCGCCGCCAAACAGGTAATTACCGAGCACCAGCGCCGGGTAGTCGGGGTCGTCGTCGCGCATGGGCAGGTTGAAACCGGCTACGTATACGGCGTTAGCCTTGTCGCTGGCCTGCACCGACTGCTTGCCGGCCTTCACCTCCTGGTAGGTGCGCGCAATGCGGGTGTAGGGCTTGTTGGCTTTCCAGTTGCCCAGGTCGGTTTTCACCAGCTTCTGCACGGCTGCTTCGTCGGTGGCACCTACTACGGCCACGGTGGCGTTTTCGGCCCCGTAGAAGTCTTTGTAGAACTGGCGCACGTCGTTCACAGTCATCTTTTTCAGCGCGTCAATTTCCTCGTCGAAGGTCATCACATAGAGCGGGTGGCCCTTGGGGTAGGGATTGAGTACGCGCTGGCTGGTATTGAACGCAATAGCATCCGGCTCCTGCTTTTGCGACTCCAGCCCGGCCAGGCGTTCCTCTTTCAGCTTGTTGAACTCAGCCTCCGGAAAGGTCGGATTCTTGAGGTAGTCGGTCACAATCTTCATCACGGCCGGCAGGTTTTCCTTCGCCGCTTCCACCACCACCCCGGCCGACTGGCTGCCGCCATACACGTAGGCGCGGGCCTTCAGCTTGTCCAACTCATCGCGGATTTGCTGGTAGGAGCGGGTTTTGGTGCCGCGCTCCAGCATGGAAGCCGTGAGGCTGGCCAGGCTAGGTTTATTCATGAGGCTTTTCTCATCGCCGTAGCGCAAGGTCAGCTGCACGTTCACGCTGTTGCCGCGGGTGCTTTTGGAGAGCACGGCATACTTGGTGCCTTTGCCCTCCTCGCCGCGCTTGGTGCGGGCCTCAATATTGGCCGGCGAGGCGTCGAAAGCTTCGCCGGCGGCTACGGCCTTTTCGCCCTTGTAGTCCTTCACCAGCGCCAGCACGTTGGGCGTTTCCGGGATTTCGGCGCGGTCGGGTTTCTGGTCGGGAATAAACGTGCCGACGGTGCGGTTCGAGGCCTTTAGGTAGGCCGTGGCCACACGCTGCACATCGGCGGGTTTCACCTTCCGGATGTTGTCGCGGTAGAGGAACACCAGACGCCAGTCGCCGGCCGCAATCCACTCGCTCATATCCAGCCCTACCCGGTCGGTGTTTTTAAACAGCAGCTCGATGCCGGTGAGCAGCTTGGTTTTGGCGCGGTCTACCTCCTCGGCAGTAGGCGCTTTGGTAGCGGCCATATCCAGGGTGCGGAGCATGGCGGCGCGGGCCGAGTCCAGGGACTGTTCCTTACGCACTTCGGTGTAGAAGAAGGCAAAGCCGGGGTCGTGCAGGGCGGGCGTCCAGCCGTAGGTGTAGGCAGCTTTCTTTGTGTCGATGAGGGCTTTGTACAAGCGTCCCGACGGCTCGTTGGTCAGCACATCCATCAGCACGTCGAGGGTGGCGTAGTCGGGGTGGGCGCCGGCGGGCGTATGGTAGGCCACGGCCACGCTTTGCGCGTCGCCCACGCGGCGCAGAGTCACGGCCCGCTCGCCGTCTTGGGTAGGCTCGGTGGTATAGGCTTTCGGCAACTCCCGCGTCGGCTTCGGAATGGGGCTGAAATACTTGTTCACCAAAGCCAGGGTTTTGGCCTCGTCCATCTTGCCGGCCACCACTAGCACGGCATTGTCGGGCTGGTAGTACTTCTGGTAGAAGGCTTTCAGATTATTAATCGGCACGCGCTCAATGTCTTCCTTCGAGCCGATGGTGGACTTACCGTAGTTGTGCCATATGTAGGCCGACGACAGCACCCGTTCCATCAGCACCCGGCTCGGCGAGTTTTCGCCCATCTCAAACTCGTTGCGCACCACCGAAAACTCCGTGGACAAGTCTTTCGCGTCGATGAAGCTGTTCACCATACGGTCGGCTTCCAAGTCGAGGGCCCAGTTCAGGTTTTCGTCGGTAGCCGAGAACGTTTCGAAGTAGTTGGTGCGGTCGTACCAGGTAGAGCCATTGGGGCGGGCGCCGTGCTCGGTCAGTTCCTGCGGAATGTTTTTGTGATTGGCAGAGCCTTTGAAAGCCATGTGCTCCAGCAAGTGCGCCATGCCCGTTTCGCCGTACCCTTCGTGCCGCGACCCTACCAGGTAGGTGATGTTGACGGTGGTGGTCGGCTTGGAGTTATCGGGAAACAGCAGCACCCGCAGGCCGTTTTTCAGCTGATATTCCGTAATGCCCTCCACCGATGTAACCCGCGTTACACCTTCTGGCAACTTGTTTTGTGCCGCCACGGGCAGCGACGTTATTAGCAGGACGGCCCCCAAGTAACATTGCCGTTTAAGAGACGGAAAGATCTGCATAGTAAAGAGTAATTAAGTGGCTATTATATTCCTTCGCATAATAGACAATAACTCATTGATTACAAGCAACATATTGTATCATTACTACTATACCTGAAAAGTCATAAAAAAGCCTCTTTACGGAAAGTAAAGAGGCTCTTACAACAACACAATACTTTGCGCAGGGCAAGCCTTAATACAAGAACAAAAACGCGGAAAACAACAGTACCCACACCCCATCCACGAAGTGCCAATAGGTACTCAACAGGCGCAGTTGCAGGCGGCGGTAGGGGTCGCGGATAAACAGCAGTGTGCGGATGCTGTCACGGGAGGCGTGCTGGGTTCGAAAGAACAACAGCATTAGAAAGAGGACGCCACCCAGCAGGTGCATCACGTGAATAGCCGAGATAAGGTAGACGTAGGTGCCGCTGGGTTTATCCCGAAAAAAGACGCCCTGTACTTGCAGCTCGTGCCAGCCTAGCGCCTGCAACACGGCAAAGGCGAAACCCAGCAACAGGGTAGCCCCCAGGCAACGGGCCAGGTTGGTAAGGTCGTCTTCGCGGTAGAGGCGCTGGGCCTGGCTGAGCGTGTAGCTGCTGGCCAGTAACACCACCGTACTGATGGAAAAGTAGCGCGGAAACGGATGCAGCCCTGCCGGCACGCCACTGGTATAGCGCGTGTGAGCGTAGGCCGCCAGCAGTACCGTAAATAAAATCAGGCTTCCTACCAGCCCCAGGGCGAGCAACAGCAACGCCAGGGGCAGCCGGCGAGGGCGGGCCGGCGGCGTGGGGCGATTGGCCCCAACCCGCCCCTGACGTTCTTTACCGAAATCAGAGTTCATTGTAGAGAGAGCAGACGTAGCGGCATACGGTTGGGCAAGCTATTTCAGCGGCCTTTAGTTCCGTCCGGAACAAACGGGGCTTCCTGCCAAGATACGTAAAACAGCCGCGGGTTGCCGCTTGTTTTTCCTAACTCAACCGCGAAAAAACGACCCAATTTTGCCCAGCACGGCATGGAAGGTGATGCTCGGGCGCTTGCCCTCTCCAAAGGTGACGTAGCTTTTGCCGTTCACGCGTAGTTCCAGCATCAGCCCCAAACGTTTAGCCAGCTCGTGCAGCTGCTGCAAGGGGTCGATTTTGGGGCCGGGTGGGCGCGGCGGTGCGTTGGGGTCTTTGGGCGGACCACTGGTGAGCTTATCGAGCACGCGCTGGCTGGGTACGTTCAGAATGAGGTAGGTACCGGAGGCCACCAGCTGTAGCTCGTCGCCCTCGATGGTAACGGTCAGCCGGGCGTCTATTTCGAGGCCGCTAGCCAAGGGAGGTAGGCGTAGAGCCAGCGGGTGGGTTTTCGCCGCGGGTGCGGATGCGCACAGAGCCATTGATGCGCCAAGTAGCGGGTGCGCCGGTGGGATTCTGCGGGTTAGGCACCTGCACTTCTATCTGATCGAAAGCGCAGGATAGCTCCACGCCGCCCGACAGTTTGGAGAGCATAGAAGCGGCCATATCGGCCCAGTTGGTGGCGGAGGATGTGGTATCAGCCATATATTTTTGGTAAGAAAGTTGGGTAAAGACCTGATGAGCTTCGTGGTTTGCAAGCTACGGCCCTGTCTCGGCAAACGCAATGCTCCCCGCAGGGTTGCCCTAACGGCAACTTCTGCTCCCCTACCCTGCGTATGCAAAACGCTGGTATCCATTCCACCCAGATTGCACTTTTCTCCTTTATGACTTATTTCCCCAAGCGCTTGTCTGCCTTCTTGGTATTGTTGCTCGGTGCCAGCGCCTTCACTGCCCCCACACTTTCCCTACCCACCGACTTAGCCCCTTTCAGTCTTACCGATAACGCTGAAATGGTTTATACACTGCTCGATGCCAAGGGCAAGAAGATAGGCCACATCACGCAGCGCGTCGTGCTGCTTGGCTCCGAAACCAACAAAAAAGGAACCCTTACCACCACTACGGCGCTCCTAAAAAGCGGCATCTACGATGCCAAAAACCGCCTAGTACGGTTGCAGGATCTTACGTACGCTGCCCACCTCGATACCTCGTTTACGGATGGCATGGCTGAATTACCGCCAACTGCCCTACGCCGCTTTCAGGGTCGTATCTTCGACTACCAGCCCGTGCGGCTGGCTTGGCCCAATGCTCCTACCGTGGGCACTACCCTACCCGACGGAGGCGCTCTGGTACAGGTTAGCAGCTCTGCCGTAGCTATTGCCCGGGTGCAGGCCATGCTTCACAACCGACGTGTAGTAAGCGGCCCGGCCCCTATCACCACGCCTGCTGGCACGTTTCAGTGCTATAAAGTGGAGGCAGAACGCGACCTGACTACCCGCGCCCGCGCCGATGTTGCTATGCGGAAAGTAGAGCGTGAGGTGACCTACTACGCGCCCACTGTGGGCATTGTGCGCACCGAGTACTATGAGCGCGACAAGCTGCGCGAGGTGAAGGTGCTGGCGAAGCGCCAAGCCGGCCAATGAGACGGGGCAGGTGTGCCATTTCTTTGCTATGTTGCAAGAGTACCGTCTGACAGTCAGCTTCTAGTATAGTTAACCCAGCCTTTTGCGGCGGCCGCCTCACCTTTCACCTTCTCACTACCATGCGTTATTTTCTACTCGTTGCCGTTAGCCTAGCCAGCACTGTAGCGGTGGGGCAGCAGCTCAAAACGCCGAAAACGCCCGCACCTAGCACCCACACGGCCCTACTGGCTACCACCCAGAGCCAGAACTACGGCGCTGCCGTAACGCCCACCGGCGCCGTGCCCATACAGCAGCTGAAAACAGTGCTAGCGGGCCGCGACTCGGCCCGCGTGAAGCTGGTAGGCCCCATTGCCGACGTGTGCCGCGCCGAGGGCTGCTGGCTGACCATGCAGCCTACCCCCGGCCAGATGATGCGCGTACGCTTTAAAGACCACGCGTTCTTTGTCCCCAAAGACATTAGCGGCAAAACGGCCGTGGTAAAGGGCGTTGTGATGCACGAAACGGTATCGGTGGCTCAGCAGCGCCACTATGCCGAGGATGCCGGCAAATCAAAACAGGAAATTGCGGCCATCACTACCCCCGTTGAGCAGTACAACTTCATTGCCGATGGCGTGTGGGTGAAGTAGCATTAAGCCATTCGTCCGAAACAGGAGGTAACTCCTTTAAAGCCACCAAACGGTGGCTTTTTTCGTGGCAGCTATTTCTGATTTTCGCATAGGTATCTGTATCCTGAGGTAGCATCTAGCCGTTGAAATCCCGTATTTTCGGGAGCGAGATGTGCTTTCGCTCACCCTACTTTTTGCCTCATGTCCAGCCTCCAGGAACAGATAACTGCCCTCACCGCCCGCCTGCACCACCTCAATTATCAGTATTACCAGAACGACGTATCGGAAGTACCCGACCAGGAGTTCGACCAGATGCTGGCCGAGCTAACGGCCCTGGAAAAAGCCCACCCCGAGCTGGCCCTCCCCAACTCGCCTACCCAGCGGGTAGGCGGCACCATCACCAAACAGTTTCCCACGGCCCTCCACCGCTACCCCATGCTCAGCCTGGGCAACACTTACTCCGAGGCCGATTTGCGGGAGTTCGACGAGCGGGTGCAGCGCGGCCTGGAAGGCGCCGAGTATGCCTATGTCTGCGAGCTGAAGTTCGACGGTGTGGCCATGAGCCTCACCTACCACAACGGCCAGCTTACACAGGGCGTCACGCGCGGCGACGGTACCCGCGGCGACGTGGTGACCAGCAACGTGCGCACCATTAAGAACCTGCCGCTGCACTTGCGCAGCGCCAGCGCCGGCCCCGCCCAGCCCGAAGAGTTTGAGGTGCGCGGCGAAATCTTTATGCCTCAGCCCGTTTTTGCGGAGCTGAACCAGGAGCGTGAGGCCAACGGCGAGGCCCTGCTGGCCAACCCGCGCAACGCCGCCAGCGGCGCCCTCAAATTGCAAGACTCGGCGCTGGTGGCGGCGCGGCGGCTGCGCTTCTTTGCATACAGCTACCTCAGCCAGGGTCGCGACTTCCCTACCCACAGCGCTGCCCTGGAAGCCCTACGTGCCTGGGGCCTGCCGGTGTCCGACACGTGGCGGCGCTGCCACTCGCTGGATGAGGTGCTGGCGTTTATTCATCACTGGGACAAGCACCGCTTCACCCTACCCGTAGCCACCGATGGCATTGTGGTGAAGATAGACGACCTGCGCCAGCAGGAGCTGCTGGGCTACACGGCCAAAAGTCCGCGCTGGGCCATTGCGTATAAATATCCCGCCGAGGCTGGCCGCACCCGCCTACGCGAGATTCAGTACCAGGTAGGCCGCACCGGAGCCGTAACGCCGGTAGCCCTGCTCGACCCCGTGCCGCTGGCCGGCACTGTGGTGAAGCGCGCCTCGGTGCACAACGCCAACCAAATTGCCGCCCTGGATTTGCGCCTGGGCGACATGGTATTTGTGGAAAAAGGCGGCGAAATCATTCCTAAGATTACCAGCGTCGACCTCACGGCGCGTCCCGCTGATAGTCAGCCTATCGTCTACCCCACCGAGTGCCCGGCCTGCGGCACACCACTGATTCGGCCCGAGGGCGAGGCCCATTTTCGCTGCCCCAACGACCGGGGTTGCCCACCACAGCTGAAAGCCAAGCTGGAGCACTTTGTGTCGCGCAAAGCCCTGGACATTGATGGTTTGGGCGCCGAAACCGTAGGTCGGTTCTTCGATCTGGGATTGGTGACGGATGCCGCCAGCTTGTACGATTTGCCCAGCAAGGCCGAAGAACTGGCCCAACTGGAGCGCATGGGCGAGAAATCGGTGCAGCGCCTGGTGGCGGGACTGGAGGCCAGCAAGCAGGTGCCGTTTGATCGGGTATTGTTCGGGCTGGGCATTCGCTACGTGGGCGAAACGGTGGCCGAGAAGCTGGCCGCGCACTACCGCACCGTGGAGGCGCTGGGCGCCGCCACAGCCGAGGAGCTGGCCGCCGTGCCGGAGGTAGGCGGCGTCATTGCCGAATCGGTGGCGGCGTGGTTTCAGGAAGCGCAAAACCGCGAGATGGTGGAGCGCCTACGGGCCGCAGGTGTGCAGCTGGCCCTTACGGGCGAGGCACCTAAAGCCCAGAGCGACCGGCTGGCCGGGCAAACGTTCGTGCTATCGGGGGTGTTTGAACAGCACAGCCGCGAGGCGCTGCAACAGCTCATTCAGCAGCACGGCGGCAAGGTGACAGGTAGTATCAGCAAGAAGCTCAGCTACTTGGTGGCCGGCGACAAGATGGGTCCAGCCAAACGCGAGAAAGCCACGGACCTGAAGGTACCCATCATCTCCGAAACCGACCTGCTAGCCATGCTCCCCGACGCCTCTACCCTACCCGCCTCCGAGGCTGAAGCCGCCGCCGATTCGGCACTGGATGGCCTCACGCAAGGGTCGTTGTTTTAGTAGAGGCACAATATTTTGTGTCTCGTCGTTGCTGATGTTGAGGTTGTTTAGGTTTACTATCTGACGAAGGTCGTTCAACGGCAAGACACAAAATGTTGTGTCTCTACACAGTTCCTTACCTTTCTAAAAACTACCTTTTTTCCTACCCACCATGTCCCGCTTCTTTCTACTAGCTTTCGCCAGCGCACTCGCCTTCACGCAGCTTTCCTGCTCCCAAGGCACTACATCCGTAACTCCAACCGAAACCGCCGCGCTGCTGCATAAGCCCGATGTGGTAGTCCTGGATGTGCGCACCCCTAAGGAATACGCCGATGGCCACCTCACCGGCGCCCGCAACATCGACTTCAAAGCCTCTGATTTTGATGACCGAATTGCGCAGCTGGATAAATCCAAAAGCTACGTGCTGTATTGCGCCTCGGGCAACCGCAGCGGCAAAACTGCCACGCTGATGGCCGAAAAAGGCTTTTCTAAGGTAGACAATGCCGGCGGCTTCAAAGACTTGAAAGCAGCTGGCTTACCAACAGAGTAGCCTGATGGGTATTTTTTGTTGCGTGCGTGGCGGCTGGCTAGTAGCACTTGGGCTGTTGCTTGTGAGCTTACCGAGCCTGGCCCAAACGCCTACCCCGGCGCGTGACACTTCCTTTACGGTGTACAGCGCCTTGGCCAAAGCGCGCAAAACCAACCCCGCTATTACCCTGGCCCGGCCAGCGGTGCCGGCTACCATTCGCTCCCGGATGAACGTACCGTACTGCACGGCCAGCGGGCGGGCGTTGCAGTTCGACGTGTTCTACCCCAAGGCCCGGCGGCGGGGCGGCTACCCGGCCGTCCTGCTGATTCACGGGGGCGGGTGGCGCTCCGGCGACCGTAGCCAGCACGTGCCCATGGCGCAGCAGCTGGCGGCGCGCGGCTTCGTAGCCGTCACGGCCGAGTACCGCCTTTCCACCGAAGCGCCCTACCCGGCGGCCGTGCTGGATCTGAAAGCAGCCGTACGGTGGCTGCGGGCGCACGCTCGGGAGTATCATCTGAACCCTGAACAGATTGCCACGTGGGGCTTTTCGGCGGGTGGGCAGTTGGCGGCACTGCTTGGGACTACCAATGAGGAAACACGTTTCGATTCGTTGGCCTACAACACCGGTTATTCCAGTCAGGTGCAGGCCATTGTAGACGTGGATGGCATTCTGGCCTTCATCCACCCCGAATCGGGTGAGGGCGACGACCGCAAAAGCACTTCAGCGGCAACCTATTGGTTTGGCAGCCCCAAAACCGAGCGGCCTGACCTGTGGCGCCAGGCTTCGGCCCTTACCTACGTAGGGCCGCGCACGCCGCCTATCCTGTTCCTCAACAGCTCCGTGGACCGTATGCACGCTGGCCGCGACGATATGATGCGTCAGCTCAGCCAGTTCAATATCTACCACGAAGTACACACCTTCCCCGACGCGCCCCACCCGTTTCCGCTGTTCAATCCGTGGTTTCAGCCTACCCTAGACTATACCGTGGCGTTCTTGAATAAGGTATTTGGGCGGAAGTAGCGAAGGCACTGTGAGATAGGCTAATTAAGCGGAAGATTCTTTGCTTGCTTATGCGACCTAAACCTCATAGTCGGTAATACGGCGAGCGACAGGCTTACCGCACATCAGGTTTACCCGCAAGGCAGCGACCAGACTAGCATCTTAGAGGGCATCAACTACTCGTTATGCCAATGCTCTAGCGTATTGGCACACAAATCCTGCTCATGTAGTCGGTCGCTGACCATGCACTACGTGCGCATCCAAATTGTAATGGATGCGCATAATCGACGATGTACCACCTCACTTCGTAGACTACGCTACTTTATTTACAGTCGAACGATTGACCTTTAACAACCTATACATTGTACATAGTTATGTTATTTTTTTATTGCCAACACAGCAGTAGAATGAAATTTACTGTTATAAAAATTATCATATTATCACATACAATCAATAATACCCATAATTGTACTATTTCAACACAATTAAAACATATTGCCTATTGCTTTCAGCTTAATATTGTTAAAATAAGATATCATTAAACAGGCATCATCATTGGAACGACTCATAAAAAGTCTATTTCAATGATAAAACAACTACTTTTTTCTTTATTCATTTTCTGCTTTTGCAGTACAGCCATGGGTGCTCACACCTACTATTTGAGTGTTGCTGGCAATGACACCAAATCGGGTGAAACAATGCAAGAGGCCTGGAGAAGTATCAATAAATTGAACGCTACTACCCTCTACCCAGGTGACCGCGTGCTATTCGAAGGAGGAGGTACTTTTACGGGTAGTATCCGGATTGATAGCCGCAGCCAAGGTACTGCTGAGCAGCCTATTATTATTAGCTCTTATGGTACAGGCGCTGCTACTATCAATAGTGGCCTATCGTATGGTTTCTACGCATACAATACAGCCGGTATTGAGTTGCGCCGATTAAATTTTGTAGGTGCCGGGCGTTTGAGTAACACCAACTCAGGCATCATATTCTATATTGATCTAACTGCTGCACATTTACAGCATTTAGTTTTGGACAGTATAGATGTGAGTGGTTATCAGAAGTCAGGCATTTATGTTGGCAGTTGGCAGGGTACTAGTGGTTACAGTGATGTTCGCCTTACGAACTGTCAAAGTCACGAAAATGGGGAAAGTGGAATCGAGACTTTTTCACAGGAATTAAGCGCGCATCATAATTGGTATATTGGGCATTGCACGACGTTTAATAATTCTGGGCGTGCTGATGTCACGCGTACGCATACAGGAAATGGTATTGTTGTAAGCGGTATTGATGGTGCCTTGATAGAAAAATGTGAAGCCTACAACAACGGCTGGCTCAATGGGAGCCCTAGTGGAGGGCCTGTAGGCATTTGGGGCTGGTGCTGCAACAACCTAGTAATTCAGGAATGTGAGTCGCACCACAATCGCTCAGGTACCGCACATGATGGGGGCGGCTTTGACTTAGATGGGGGTTGTACTAATTCTATCCTACAGTATAATTACTCGCACGACAACGACGGCCCAGGCTATTTACTGGCGCAGTATTACGAAGCACCGCCTATGCACGATGTGACTATTCGCTATAACATTAGTGTGAATGATGCCCGGCGGTACAACCAAGGCGCTATTATGCTATGGTCTTCGGGAGATAATGGCGGCATTCAACGGGCCTCCATCCATAACAATACGGTTTATGTATCATCACCAGGTAATGGCAGTACTCCTAAAGCACTCTATATCAGCAGTGGCGGTATAAGTGGCGTCACCTTGCGTAACAACGTATTCCAAACCGAGGCAGGCTTACCACTCATAGACTCTTCTACTCCGTACGGTGTTCGTTTTGAAGGTAACTGCTACTGGAGTTCAGGGGGCCCATTCATTATTCGTTGGCAGAACGAAATCTTTAACACACTTACTAATTGGCGCGTCAAGTCGGCGCAGGAAATGATTGGTACTCGAATTTGTGGAATGAGTGCGAATCCGCAACTGGTGCAGAGCAACACTACTACTAATGGTACAGCATCGTCAACTTCCAATGCTGCTTATCGTCTCTCCGCTACATCGGCTCTGATTGGTGCCGGATTGAATCTGATAAAGGAATTTGGCCAACATCCTGGTTCGCGTGATTTTTATAAAAATGCTACGCCCACGCAAGACGAGCAAGGTAATATCGGTGCCGATGAGGGGGTAGCAGTTGTGCAAGCCAGCGCAAACCAGCACGTAGCGGCCTCTGCATGGTGCACAGCCTACCCCACCCTTGCCCACGACTTCGTACATGTGCGCATCACTGGATCATTATCCGCAAGCGTTACGCTACAACTCTTCGATATGCAGGGCCACCTGTGCCGCACCCAGATTCTGGCACGTTCTGCAGCTGTAGAATATACCTTTCCGCTGAGCGGCCTACCTGCTGGCCGCTATATTCTACATGCAACGAGAGGTGAGCAATATACTTCGCAGTCGATACTAATCACTCATTAGGCGGGCTGCTACTTATAAGCATCTAAATGGCTGATTGGCAGTAGCAATACCACCGTGCCCATCTGAAATCGTAATATATAATCGGTAGTAGCCTGCCGTACGGGGCATAGGTATCTGGGTACGTACGCCCCGAACCTGTTTAATACTACCTAGCACGGGTTCCAGTGGACTGTCATCACCGATTGGAACAGTGTAGCTCGCTCTACCCTCCGGTAGGATTTCCCAACGCGTCGTCAGTGAGTCACCATCCGGGTCAAAAGCAACAGCTTGTGCGAGGTAGGTTTTACTAGCCTGTAGTATCAGGTTTTTTGCTTTTGGCTTCCCAGCCAGTTCAAATAATTGAATTCGCGGCGCGGCGTTTGGAGACGGCTGATGCGACCAGAGTTCGTACATAACATCAATGGCTTGTGTCTTCTCACCGATAGCGCTAGTCAAACTAAACCACGTGGGGGTCATTTCATTCTTTTGTCCCCAGTAAAACACATAACTACCTAAACAATGGGTGGAGTCGGCTATAATCGACTGCTGGTATCTTTCCTGTATAAAGGTTGCTTTCTCTGTACTTGTTTGCTCAAGTGGGGCACCCCATACTGTGCTATCTGATTCCCAGTATCCTTTGGCTCCAAACTCAGTAATTATATATGGTTTTATCCATTTGAATTGTTTTAAGTCTTGGCGTACGGACTGAAGTCCCCCAAAGCTGTTCACAGATAATAGGTCTATCTCTGGGCTAAATGTTCGTACAGCATCTGCTAAATTAAGCGAGCTATCCAATATAGTAGTTACTGGGTGAAAGGGGTCTAGCTCATGAATCATACGGGCTACTTCGTTCACCACTTGATATACATTCGGATCAACAACCTTCATATTTAACTCACTACCTATACTCCACATCAACAAGGCAGGCGAATCACGATACTTTATCACCTGCTCTCGCAAGTTTGCCATCAGCTTCGCCACTGATTTTTGATCATGATAGTCAAAGCCTGTTCTCCTATGGGGCATCCACAAACCTAGTGTAACTGTTAGCCCTTGCCGATTGGCCTCCTGTAGCAGCGGCTCTGCATAATCAGTAGTCCACAACCGCACAGAATTTCCTCCCGCAAGGCGTACTTCCTCAAAATACTGTAATCCGGCTGCTCCTTTAATGAAGTATGGCTTACCGCCCCGCAATAGTTGGTACCCTGTAGGGGTAGTAACGATCTGTACAGGTACTATGCTTGATGGCTTAATGCCAGTTTTTGAAGTATGTGCATTGTCACCTGTACTACAAGCGGTTACTATAATTACAAAAGGTATGATTTTGCAGCACAAGCGTTTAAAAATTCTTAACATGAAAAAGTTAAATTTCTTGTAAAAAATTATAAGAAATACTTCAATACGTCTTCACTAGGTATGCTGAGTCCCAAAAGTATCGTAACATTAGCATATATAAGAAAAACACGATGCAAACATATAGACAAAATAATAAAAAAATTACATTAAAACTAAGAATTATTCATTTATATTTGCTCTAAGCTCTACTAATACTGACATAATAATCAGCTCAAATAATGCGCGAGCAACCATTTCTGACGGAACGAGAAGAGTTACCAGTCATCAAATATCGACCCGTACCCCGTCTCTATGTAATGCGCATACTCGTTGGGTTAGGCGTATTTTTTTTGATACGTTTCAGCTGGTGGTTTATAGCCAGTAGCCCAGTAGGGTTTGTTCCCTTATTTTGGCTACTCACTGTCTCACTGTGCTTTGCTTTACTTCACATAGGATATGAATGGTACCACTATGTGAATATAAAAGAGCCGGTAATAGAGAGGGTCAACAGTACACTAACTGTTGATGTACTCACAACGGCCTGTCCTGGCGAACCATTGGCCATGATTGAGCAAACCCTTCGGGCCATGAAGGCTATCCGCTATCCACATACGGATTATCTCTGCGATGAAGGCAATGACCCTTATCTACAAGCCCTTTGCAAGGAGTTGAACGTTGTTTACGTTACCCGCAAGATAAAAACGAACGCCAAAGCGGGTAACATTAATAATGCGTTGGAGGGAGCTACTGGCGAAATATGCGTAGTACTGGACCCAGACCATGTACCCGCACCGGACTTTTTGGATCATGTACTCCCATATTTTTCTGACCTCACTGTGGGTTTTGTACAAGTTGTACAATCGTATGGAAACCAAGACGAAGGATTGGTTGCTTTAGGTGCTGCCCAGCAAACGTACTACTTCTATGGGCCGCTCATGATGGGGATGAATACCTATGGCACTGTACAAGCAATTGGGGCAAACTGCACATTCCGACGGGCGGCTTTAGACAGTATTGGTGGCCATGCGGCTGGCTTAACGGAGGATATGCATACCGCTATGCGCCTTCATGCTTCTGGTTGGAAGTCAGTTTATGCCCCACGTGTGCTAAGCAAAGGATTGGTCCCTTCATCGTTGGCAGCCTATTATAGCCAGCAATTGAAGTGGAGTCGTGGTGCATTTGACTTACTACTACGGGTTTATCCGCGTCTTTTCCCTCGTTTCTCTTGGAGTCAACGCCTTCATTATCTATTACTTCCCCTGTATTTTTTATCAGGGATTATCACATTGATAGATCTGGCTATTCCAATTGCGTCTCTAGTTTTATATCAGTTCCCCTGGCATATTCCAATTCTAGAATTTCTATTATATGCCTTGCCATTGGCAGGAATTGTTTTTTTGATTCGTCATTATGCACAACAATGGTTACGCGAGCCACATGAGGCAGGTTTGCACTTAACCGGTGGTTTTTTGCGCGTTGGAACGTGGTGGGTATACTCAATAGGATTTATCTATGCTTTACTGAGGATCAAAGTACCTTATATTCCTACCCCTAAAGAAGGCAAAGCTGAAAATGAGTGGAAGTTAAGTTTTCCGAACATACTGGTAGCGTTTATGAGCCTAGTAGCGGCTGGATATGGTATCAGCATATCGAAGACCAACGCAACTAAGATGATGGCGGGGTTTGCTATTACTAACGCCATAATTCTGCTGATTGTAGTTTTTATGGGACAGCATGCTCTCATACGGAACCTTAGTAAAAAAGCAAGTCGCCTTTTTGGCACCAATCTCCATCAGAGATTCAGTAGATTCAGTACTTCCTTTACTTCTACCTTAGAGGTAGCCCTTCGTCAGTACAGCCTCCCCATTGCCGCTATTTTACTGGTGTCAGCTACTTTCTCTGATGTGATGGTCCTAGCTAAACATGCTCAATCAAAGGAACAGTTGGCAGAGAAATGGATTCGCACTGGTGGGAACGATGTACATTTTGGTGTAGTGCTATCTAACCAAGATAATCAGAGGCCCTTCTCCGACCAAGATGTATACCAGAGTATTCCTCAGGCTTCTTCGCCTTCCCAGATTGTGGCTCTTGATGTTTCTACAATAAATAGCTCTGGCCTTCCAGTCTCTCTCATCCAGTCACTCCACCAACGGCATATCGTTCCTCTGCTTACTTGGTCTATTGATGCCGGTCATACTCCGCCATGGGCTCTTATTACCCAGCAACTACAGCAGGTTGAGGGTAAAGTAATGCTAAAGCCTTTGTTAACAACTCACAGCTCATCTGCTTATCGTCGGGAGTGGCAGCTTTTAGTTAGTCGTATCCAAAATGCTGGTGGTACAAATGCAGTATGGGTATGGTCGCCGCCGCAACACGACTCTTTAATCCATTATTTCCCCGGAGCACATTACATAGACTGGATAGCAGCAGATTACCGTTATCAAACAGTACCAGAAGTGTGCAATGCTACTTCGGCTTACCAAAAAATGCGTTTACAGTTATCTTCTCAAATTGAATTACACAGCAAACCTGTCCTATTAGTTGCTACCCCTGTTTTCACTCAACAAACTGCTGCGCAAAGTGATGCTATGCTAAGTGATTACCGCGAAATTAAAGCAGTACTCTATAGATATCCTTCGCCAAACAACAGAATCACTGTTAGCCAGACTAAAAAAAACGCAGACGCCCTTCAGCGCAACCGCTCACTGCTTGCTCGTTGAGTAGGTATTGGGTAAGCTAATATAAGAAGAGATTAAAAGCTGCGCACTATGCTGTTATGCAACGTGCGCGGCGTCCAATAGCCGCTGGCGATGATGCGGCGAATGGTGAACAACGGGTCCTGCTGGTCACGCTTTTCGGCTAGGGAGAAGGCTGCTACAAAGCCGCGCTTCTTTAGCTCCGGAATAGCCTCAGGATTCCAGAGGCCAAAGGGGTAGGCGAAATAGGTAATCTTCTGCCCAGTAATTTCCTCCAGGGTTTTGGTGGGCTTTTCGATCTGCGTGACCCAATCATGACCCTGGTATTTTTTGACGTTGTGATGGTCCCAGGTGTGCGAGCCGATGACGTTGCCTTCGTCGGCGAGTTGCTTCACCTGCGCTTTGCTCATGTACTTAGGGCGGCCCAGGCTCACCGTCATCACAAAGTACACCGCCTTGAAGCCATGCTTTTCCAGCTCGGGGCGGGCCACGGTGAACTGGTCGAGGTCCGTATCGTCGAAGGTGAGCATCACGGGCTTCGTGGGCAACGGTGCGCCGGTGGCAAGGTAGGCGTAGAGCTGATCGGGCAGGATGGCGTGGTAGCCGGAGTCGGCCAACATCTGCATCTGCTTCTTGAACGCATCTACAGGCACAATGTAATCCTTCGCCGATTTGGAGTCGCGCGGGCGCCAGTCGCGGATCTGGTGATAGCACAAAATGGGCACCTGCGGCCGGGCGTAGATAACCGCCGCGCTGGCTACACTGGCCGCCGGAATGCTAGCAGGCACAGTAGCAGCCGGAGCCGCAACGGGTGCCAGCACAGTAGCCGAGTCGGTAGCTGAAACAGTGGGAAGGTCGGCTTCGGAAGCGGTAGCAGATTTAATATCGCAGGCGGGTAAAACCAGCGTAGAAGCCAGCCCAGCAGCTAGCAAAACAGTACGAAAAGTAGTCATGGATACTTGAGCGCAGCGAGCGTCTCAAAAAATGGGTATTTTTGAAAATAATTAACGGCAGCGGCTACTAGCTATGCATCACAGCACATTGTACTTTTAGCGGAGCAGCTTCCCTACAAATCAACTGATTTTCCACTCATGAACCAACTCCGTGGTACGGGCGTCGCGCTTGTCACACCCTTTTTGCCTACTACTAACCACGCTGTCGACTACGCTGCCTTACGCCGTCTGATTGACTTTACGCTGGATGGAGGCGTTGAGTATCTGGTAATTAACGGCACCACGGCTGAATCGCCTACCCTCACCGTGGAAGAGCGTACCGAGATTCTGCGCGTGGCGAAAGAACAGGTAGCGGGTCGCGTGCCGCTGGTTTTTGGCCTGGGCGGCAACGATACGGCGGCTGTAGCCCGTACCCTGCGCACCATCGACCTCACTGGCGTAGTAGCTGTTCTGTCGGCTTCGCCTTACTATAATAAACCTTCGCAGGCCGGCATCGAGGCCCACTACCTCCATCTGGCCGATGCCTCGCCCCTGCCCCTGATCCTGTACAACGTGCCCGGCCGCACCGGCTCCAATATCGCGGCGACCACTACCCTGCGCCTGGCACAGCACCCCAACATCATCGGTATCAAGGAAGCCAGCGGCAACCTGGAGCAGTGCATTGCCATTGCCGCCGCTAAACCCGACGATTTTCTACTGATTTCGGGCGACGACATGATGACGACTTCGCTCATCAGCTTCGGGGCCGTAGGCATCATCTCGGTGCTGGCCAACGCCTTCCCGCGTTCCTTCTCCGACATGACCCGCCACGCGCTGGCCGGCGACTTCGCCCAGGCCAGCCAACTGCTGTACGAGTTCGTACCCCTCAACCCGCTCATGTATGAGGAGGGCAACCCCGTAGGCGTGAAAGCCGCGCTGGCGGCGCAGGGCCTATGCTCTGCTGCGGTGCGCCTGCCATTAGTAGAGGCGTCGGAGGCATTATCGGAAAAGATTACCCTCCTAACGCACAAAGTGCAAGGCGTAGCGGCAGGGTAGGCTGCACAGCAGCGCTAAGAAGCTCCTATGTTTGAGTTAAATCGGTGGGCCGTTGAAAGGGTGTACAGACGCCTACTTGCGTCTCCTCGTTGAACGAGATGAGGTTGTATGACGCAGTTGGCGCATGCGACGAGACGCAAGTAGGCGTCTCTACACGTTCATATTTAACTCAAACAGCCTCTAAGCAATTAGACAACAGCTGTTTGCGTCATTGTAGAACAGAGTAGAGGCACAAAAATTGGAATCTACTCGTTGAATGATTGGCGCTTACAAGCAACGACGAGACTCCAACTATTGCGCCTCTACGCCATTGAATAGGCTCCAAGAATCAACTTAAACAGCTTCTATAATCCTCGATTTACCAACCACTGGCCAGTACATCGGCTACGTGCAGGGTTTTGATGGGCTTTTTTTCACGACGGATATAAGCATCGAGGTGCATCAGGCAACTGGTATCGGTGCTGATGAGGTAGTCGGCGCCGGTGGCTAGAGCGTGCTCTACCTTCTGCTCGGCCATGGCCACGGAAATAGCCTGGAACTTGACGGCAAATGTACCCCCGAAGCCGCAGCAAGTCTCTGTTTCGGCCATTTCCAGGCGCGTGAGGCCCTGCACACTGTCGAGCAGCTGGCGTGGCGCCTCCCGGATGCCACACTCGCGCAGAGCCGCACAGGAGTCGTGGTAGGTGTACTGGCCGGGTAGAGCGGCGCCGGGAATGGTGGTAATGCCTAGCACGTCCACCAGGAACTCCGTCAGCTCAAACACGCGCCGTTGCAGGCCGTGGTGCTGATTCTGCTGCGGCGTGCCGTCGAATAGCTCGGCGTAGGTATTGCGCACCATGCCCACGCACGAGGCCGAGGGGCTGACCACGTAGCGGCCCGGCTCGTTGGGAAAATCTTTCAGAAACTTGGTGGCTACCTCGCAGCTTTCGGCTTTGAAGCCCGCGTTGTAGGCGGGTTGGCCGCAGCACGTTTGGTTGGTGTTGTAGTGCACCTCACAGCCCACCGCTTCCAGCACCTTCACCATATTCATGGCCGTGTTGGGGAAGAGTTGATCAACGAAGCAGGGAATGAAAAGGTCGACGGCTGGGGTAGGCATAAGATAAGAGTCGCAAACACAAGCGGAAAAGGAGAGGTACCAAACCTACCCTGAAGGCACTTGATGGTACGGCAAAGGTAGGCCTCCTTCCCAGAATAATGCCTCTTCCCTACCCTGTTGGGCCACTGTGTTTTTTGTTGCCTTACCGTGCCAGCAAATCAGCAATAAGCGGCTTCAGTTCCGGATCGGTGGGGCGCAGGGCAGCGGCGTAGCGCACAATACCGTATTTGTCGAGCAGTACGTAGCGTGGAACACTATTGACGGTGAAGCGCTTCAGGAAGCCGGCTTTGGTAGGGCTGAGGAAATGGTACTGCTCCCGCACGCCCGCCAGATGCTCCTTGCCTGCCCGTTGCCAGTCTGCTTTATCTTTATCAATGGAAAGCTGAATGACCACAACCGGCTTACCTTGGTACTGGCGGCGCAAGGCAGCCACAGCGGGCATTTCCATCACGCAGGGCGCGCACCAGCTGGCCCACAGATCGAGGTAAATAACTTTGCCGCGGTGCCGGGCCAGCAGCGCGGCCAGCGTTTGGCGGGTGCCATCGGGAGCTACCAGTGTATCGGTAGTGGCCATTTGCTGGTTGGGCATCACCAGCGTGAATTGGTCCTGATGGGTAAGGCTGCGCACGAAGCGGCTTTCCGGCATCACCCACGTGCGGTAGTCTTTAAGCTGCGGGCCGATGGGACGGTGCCAGAATTGGGCTTCTTCCAGAATAGAGTAACATACCCATTCCCGCTCCAAACCTGTGTATTCCTGCTTTGCCACCGCATACTGCCCACCGGTAGAAGCTGGTCGATTTCGCAGCATTGTTAAGTATGAAACCATGGATAGCAGCGTGTGCAATCGGTTGGGCGAAGCGGTTGGCGGTAGCAACTGCATACTCCGCAGTAGCCGCAGCTGCGCCCGTACCGAATCTTGGTAAACAGCAGGAAACGTCGTCACCAAACTCAGTTTCAACGTATCCCGCATTATCCGTATGCTGCGCGGGATGAACGGCTGCGTATTATATAGCTTATGATACCAAATACCGTCGAACAGGTAGTTGACCCGCTGCAAATGCAGTTCCCGCGCCAATGCCTCGGCTATAACCGGCCGGATTTCAGGTATAGTACGTACCGCTGCTATCAGGCTGTCGCCAGAGAGGCGCAGATGCTGCCAGCGCGCCATAAACTCTTCTATAGTTGAGGGCATTTGCAGCGTAGTCTGATCATCTAGAAAACCCCAATTACCTAGACTGAACGGACTGCGCCAAAGCCGGTCGAAAAAGCGCAATTCAGCAGGGTGGTGGCCGGCAAATGTGTAGGCGTTGGTAGCTTCTGTATAACGAATGGTAATTACGTCGCCAGGCAGCACCAGCAGCACCGGTTGTTCGAGCAGGTTGTTTGCTGTCGCTCGGGCAAAGTGGATAGCTGTTGGTAAAAACGAGTTTTCATCAAAAGCAATGCGCAGGGTATCACCGGGTTTCACCGGACTACCTTTTCGATTCTGCAGGATGTTATGATAGCCGGGCCAAATATCATCCTCCGTCCCACCATTAATCAACATCGCCTCCCGCCGCTGAGCATAGCTGCTAGTATTAACAAACAAAGCATATACTACAGCAAGCAATAGAATCCGATATGTCAGCATAACGCAATAGATAGTTGTAAATCACTTCGATATCCTTTACAACTAACGACCATTACCTGACAATCAATATAGCGTACTCAAAATACTTGCTGCGCCGCTACTTGCGCTTCTTGGAAGGCCTGCATATCCAGGTCCAGCGCCTCGCCCTGGGTTTGTAGGTAGGCTACCAAGTGTTCGGTAGGCATATTGCCGGTTAGCTCGTCGGTGGCCATGGGGCAGCCACCGTGGCCGCCCAGCGCTCCGTCGAAGCGGCGGCAGCCGGCGTGGTAGGCAGCGGCTACCTTTTCCTGCCAGGCCTCGGGCGTGGTATGCAGGTGCGCCCCAAAGGTGATGGCCGGAAAGGCCGGAATCAGCGTTTCAAACAAGGGCGTGATGGTAGCGGGCGCGCTCACGCCAATGGTATCGGACAAGGCCACGATGCGCACGCCCAGCGCCGCCAGCTTGCGCGTAAACTCGGCCACAATATCGGGGTGCCAGGCCTCGCCGTAGGGGTTGCCGAAGCCCATCGACAGATAGACAACCAGCGTTTTGCTGGTCCGCTCACACAGCGCTTGCATCTGGGCTACCTCAGTCAGCGCCTCGGCAATGGTTTTGTTGGTGTTCCGCCGCTGGAAGGTTTCGGACAAGGACAACGGAAAGCCTAGGTAGGCAATTTCGGCAAAGTCAGCTGCCGTTTCGGCCCCGCGCAGGTTGGCCACAATGGCGAGCAGCTCGGTGGGTGAGTTGCCGGTATCGAGGCCGGCCAGCACTTCGGCTGTGTCGCGCAGCTGTGGAATAGCCTTAGCCGACACGAAGCTACCGAAGTCCAGGGCCGTGAAGCCTACCCGTAGCAGCTGGTTGAGGTAGGCGATTTTAGTGGCCGTGGGAATGAAGTCGGTGAGGCCTTGCATGGCGTCGCGGGGGCATTCGATGAGTTGCATGGAAGGTACTAAGTGGGTGGCGGTAGGTATACGCAAAAGTACGACGAACCCGACCAGCGACTTCGGCCCCGCTGCGTAGGGCTAGGATATACGTGCTGCTGCGCCTAGCTTCGTGCTCTATTTATACTGTTGTGCCGATGTGGAAACGCTATTTATTCAGCGTACTTATTGTACTAGTGCTGGCCTGGTTGGGCCGTTCCTTTTATCAATATATGCAGCTTCCTATTGATGGCGACCTGGCCGCCATCGTGGTGCCATCGGAGTGGTATGCGCGGGTGCTACACAGTCCATTTGGGTGGGCCGTGCTGACGCATGATGCGGTGTATGCCGCTCCTAACCGTTTTTTCGCGCATTTGCTGCTCAACCAATACTTTCGGCACGTACCCGGCTGGTTGCAGCACTTCCTTGCTCCCATCCAGAGCGCGTATGTTGCCATCGCTCTGTTTAAGCTGCTCACACACCTGTTGCTACTGTATTTGTTGGCTGTTTACGCCACGGGTACCAGTAAGCTGAATCATCGAGGTCTGTGGCTGGTCATGGCTCTGTTGCTCCCTTTGTTTCAGACAGCAGGCTACAACCTCCAGATGGGTATCATTGACCATGCCGTTACTTACGCTGCGTTCTACGCCCTGCCCATGGCGCTGCTCCTGTTGCTGCTGCTGCCTTTTTACCGGGCCGCACAGCCCGGCGGCGTATGGCGGCCGCTCCGGTGGGTTGAGCTGGTAGCCTTGATTGGCCTGACGATGGTGGTAGCCTTCAACGGCGCCGTTGTTCTGGGGGCAGTGGCTGTGCTGCTACCCGGTATTGTGCTCTATGCGCTTCGGCAACGACAGGTAGACAAGAAGTTCTCATGGTCTTCCTGGCAGCCCGTCTTGCTGCTCAGTTTGCTGGGCTTGTTGTGCGTCTACTCGTTATACATTGGCCTCAACAACAGCGAGAACCCTGCTGTACAACCCTCGCTGTGGGAGCGATATCAGCGGTTGCCACTGGGCTTTTTTCGGCAGTTTACGGTAAAGTTGGGTCTTCCTCTAGTACTGGTCATGCTCCTGCTCAATGCGCAGCTGATTCGGCGGGTCCTGCCAGCTACTGCCGAGGGGCAGCACCTGCTCCGCAGTCTGCGCTGGCTGGCTCTATTTGCCCTAGTCTATATTCTGCTGCTTCCGCTGGGTGGCTTCCGCTCTTACCGTCCCCTGCTTCTGCGCCGCGATACGGTACTACCCATTATTTTGGGTATGGTATGCCTGTACGGCGCCTCCTCCTACTATGTGTGGCGCTACCTACCCATTGGCCGGCTGCGGGTAGGCTACCTAGTGCTCCTGGGCGTATTCTCTGCTATATTTCTGAATGCCGACCGGCTGCACCTCTCCACGGCTGATAACAACGACTGCGAGCAACAGGCGCTGTCCTACTTGGCCCATGCGCCAGCCGGCGTAGTGCGCTTGCCGCAAGTGTGTCCCGTTTTGACTTGGAATGTGGCTACTGACCCCACTCAGACCGCCGTACAGGCGCAGTTGCTCAACTCGTGGGGTATCACGCGGGGTCTCACTGGGTACTATCAGCAGCCCCCAGACTCCCCTCAGTTGCTCCCTACCCCACCACCGAACTAGTTTGGGACGCGGGAAGTTGAGAGGAAGATTTACGCCTTCCTTCATGCTCCTATCCTCTGCACACCGCCTTGCTGCTTGGCTCTTTCTTCTTATTTTGATGTCTTCCTGCGGCAAGCAGCAAACGCTGCAAGGCATTTTCAACCAGCCGCGCACCCCCCACGAGGCCTACGCCCGCCAGCTGCACCAAACTCGCCTCGATGAAACTGCCCTGGGCCGCGACTGGCTGCAAGCCGCCGACCAAGCCCTGCGCGATTCGCTGGTGGTGACGCTGCCTTTCCAGGAAACCGGGATTTTTCGGGCCGATAAAGCTACTGCGGCTGGTTACCGCTACGCCGTACGAGCCGGCGAAACCATCCGGGTGACGCTCACCCTGAGCCCTGGCACCGACGCCCGCGTATTTCTGGATGCCTTCGAGCTGAACCCCGACCGCCCTACCCCGCAGCCTATTATATCGGCCGATACGACGGCCCTCACATTCAGCTACGATGTAAAAGACGACCGCCAGCACCTGCTGCGCGTGCAGCCCGAGCTGCTGCGCGACGGCCGCTACACCATCCGCATTCAGC
>Ga0210040_10000960_pt1 | contig 45741 bp, 78 predicted proteins | sample CryGeyCG12114_NA_FD_185462 | JGI IMG/M metagenome (GOLD analysis project Ga0210040, IMG submission 185462) | Groundwater microbial communities from aquifer - Crystal Geyser CG19_WC_8/21/14_NA (SPAdes) (version 2) | ecosystem: Environmental > Aquatic > Deep subsurface > Groundwater | place: USA...
CGCGGGGACCGGCGGGTGGGCGGGTTCACCAGGACGGGCCTGGGGGCGGGGACGGCCTGCAGGACGGCGGTGGGGGGCTCGGTGGCGATCCGGCCGTCCGGGGTGCGCGGGGACTCCTCGGACGTCATGGCGCGCAGGTCGGCGGCGCAGGCGCAGGGGCGCTTGCGCTCCTCCAGCAGCTCGGCGGCTGCGAACAGGGCGGTGTCCCGCTCCTGGACGGCGTCGGGGCCGGGGAGCGCGGCGGCGTCCAGGACGGCCTGGACCAGGGCGACGTGCTCGGCGCGGACCTCGAGCATGGACGGGGAGTCCTCGGCCCAGAAGTGCGGGACGGTGGCGTGGCCGATCCGCTCGGCGTCGGTGGCGAAGGTGCGGGCGGGGGCCATCAGGGCTCCAGGGTCGGGAAGGGCAGGGGGGCGGTCTCCAGCTGGTGCACGACGGGGACCTTCACGGAGCCCTCGCCGTCAGGGCGGCGGATCCGGCGGCCCTGCTCGTCCATCACGAACGCGGTGAAGCGGACCTGGCGGGCCTGCTCGTCGCGCTCGACGGAGCGGCACACGACGTGGTCGGGGTCGATCCCGTGGGCGCGGCACCAGTCGGCCCAGGCGCGGACGTCGTCGGCGCTGGTCGGGTAGGCGTCGGTGAAGTCGGCGCGCTGGACGCCGTCCGCGACGTCGACCACGGACCAGGCGATCGCGGTCACCGGGTGCTCGGCGGGGTGCTGGTGGCGCGGGCGGTCAGGGACATCAGCTCGGCGTCAGCCTCGGCGTCGGCCTCGGTGTAGCGGCGGCCGCGGCTGTCCAGGACGACCTCGGCGTCCAGGTCGACGTCGGGGCCCAGGTGCGCGGTGACGAGCTGCCCGCGGGGGCCGGGGACGGTGAAGGGCTGGGCGAGCAGCGCGGCGGTGCGCTCGGCCTGGGCGGCCCGGTGGTCGCGGTCGCGGCGGGCGGCCGCGCGGGCCTCCTTGGACACGTTGGGGCGGGCGGTGCGGCGGGGCTTGCTCACGTCGTGCTCCGGTCGGTCAGGGGGTGGGTGTGGTGGGGGTCGCCCCAGATGCAGAAGGGGCACTCCGAGGGGCGGGGGCGGACCTGGTCGCGGACGGCGCTGGCGAGCGCGAGGAGGCCGGCGAGGGCGGTGGCGATCGCCAGGAGTGCGCCGGCGGCGAGCGCGAGGAGTCCCACGAGCGCGATCGCCGCGGTGCTCGCACCGTTCACGACCCGGGCCGGGGCGGTCGCGGGGCGGGCAGGCGCAGCACCGGAAGGGCGGCGGGGGCGTGGGCCGGGGTGTTCTTGCGGGCGCCGAAGCAGTCGCAGGGCCCACCGGTGTGCACCAGGGGGCGGCCCGGGTTGGCGGCGCACGGGACGGTCGCCGCGGTGGTGGCGGTCATCGCCCCAGGCCCAGGGCGCGGCGGGCCTGGCGGGTGGAGCGGGCCAGGGCGCGGACCTCCAGCAGCCGGTAGGTGCGGTGGCCGCGGGCGTCGCGGACCACGGGCAGCTCGCCGGCGTCGGCGCGCTGGCGCAGCCGGTCGGTGGACAGGCCGGTCAGCTCCGCGGCGCGGGCGGGGGTGCAGTACTCGGTGTCGTCGCCGGTGACCACGCGCAGGTCGGGGGCGAGCGGGTCGCGGGGGCGAGGGCGGCCGGTCACCGGATGCTCCGTGCGGTCAGGGCGGCCGCGGCCCACCCGCAGGCCTCGTCGTCGGCCAGGTCGGCCCAGGCGACCACCGCGGTGGGGCGGCCGGTGGCGGCGAGGTGGTAGGCGCGGCGCAGGGTCAGGGCCAGGGCGCGGACGTCGTCGGGCACGCCGGCGTCGAAGCGGACCCGGGCGCGGGCGGACTGCTCCGCGACCAGGGCGTGCTGGCGGCGGTCGACGGCGACGCCCAGGCGGGCCAGGGCGGTCATGGACTCCGGGGTCGCGGGGCGCCCGTCGCGGCCGGCCTCGATCTGGGCCTGGTAGACGTCGGTCCACCAGGCGGCCAGCTCCTCGGCCTCGGCGGTCAGGGCGGCGTCGGTCATGCCGTGCACGGGGGGCCGGTCGGCGGGGGCGCTGAAGGCGATGGGCTGCTGGGTGGTCATCGGGGGGTCCCTCCGAGGGCGGCCGCCGCTCGGGCGGGCAGGTCGTGGACGGTGGCGCGCACGAGCGGGTCGCGGGCGTCCCACCAGGTCTTCACCAGCACCTCGTGGCGGGCGCACAGGCGGCGGGGCGGGCAGAAGTCGCAGGCGTCGCCGGATCCGGCGAGCAGGGGCAGGTGCTCGTCGGCGGCCGCGCGCAGCTGGGCGAGCACGGGCGGCAGGGTGGCGGCCAGGGCCCGGCGGTAGCGCTGGGCGAGGACCGCGACGCCGTCGGGGCCGGCCGGGCGCCCGGGTGGGAGCGGGGGCCAGACCTGGGCGTGCAGCGCGGCCAGCAGCTGGGGGTCGTCCAGGGCGCCGTCCAACCACCGCTCGGCCAGCACCGCGGCGCGCTCCTCGACCGGGGTCAGGGGGCGGGGGAACGCCGGCGGGCGGCGCTGCGCCGGCGGGCCGACCGCGGGGACCGGTAGGCGCGGGGTGGGGACACCGGCGGGCAGGACGGTGGCCACGGGCTCGGTGCGGACGCGGTCGGCGGCGCGCGAGCGCACGGAGCGCGTCACGACCGGCCCCCGCAGGAGACCAGCGCGGTGCACTCGCAGCCGGTGGGCCGGCACCGGTAGTGGTCGCCGTCGGCGCAGGGCTCGCAGACGGTGGTGTCGCCGTCCACGATCGTCACCGCGTGCATGGATCCGGTGACCTGCAGGTAGTGGTGCACGCCCTGCACGGGCCGGGCGATGGTCGTGGTGGCGCGCACCGGCGCCGGGTCGGGGTCCGGGGTGGCCTCGGTGGGGGCCTGGGCGGTGCACGTCGGGCAGAAGACCCCGCCGTCGGTCAGGGTCCACCCGGCCAGGGCCAGGCGGACTCGGGCGACGGCCGCGGCGCGGGCCTCCACGTTCGCGCGCTGGGTGCACGGGACGCCGTCGACCAGGCCGGCGCAGGCGAAGGACGTCAGGGGACTCACAGGGCCCACCAGCCCAGGCCGTCCCCGACGAGCGCGAGGACGGCGCTGGTGATGCCCAGGGCGGCGACGTCGGACAGCGAGGGCAGCAGGGGCCGGCCCCACCGCGGGCCGCCGCTGCGGCGGCGACGTCGGGCGGCGCTCACCGGGACACCGCCTGGACCAGCACGCCCAGGCGGTCGCGGCAGGCGTCGTCGTTGACCGGGGACCCGAAGCCGTGCGGCAGGGCCAGGGCGGTGCAGCACGCGGGGCACCGGCCGGCGCGGGTGCGCTGCCAGGGGCCGGGGAAGGACAGGGCCGGGGTGAGCTGCCCGCACCGGGTCAGGAGCATCCCGCCGGCGGGGGCCTGGACCTGCTCGTCCTCGGCCAGGGCGGTCAGCTCCACCAGGGTCGGGTCGGCGTGGTGGAGCAGGTCGTCCAGGCCGGGCGCGGCCAGCCACTCCACCTCCAGGCGCACCCGGGCGGGCAGGCCGTCCGCGACCTCCCGGCGCGGCGCCGGCGGAGTGTGACGGGATCCGGGGGCGTCGGCACCTAGGACGGGGGGCGCGGGGGTGCGGGGGGTGGGCAGGAACAGGGCGCCCAGGCCCTTCCCGGGCTGCAGGGCGGGCCGCTGGTCGGCCGCGAGGAAGGACAGGGCCTGCATCCCGCGGCGCTCGCGCAGCGGCAGGCGCGCGGTCGCGCGGCGGGCCTCGGAGGGGGTGACCTCCTCGGCGTCGACCAGGGCGCCGGCGTCGGCGTCCGCGCTCGTGTCGGGGGTGGTCATCGGGGGGTGCCTCCGTTGCGGCGGGCCGCGGCCGCGGCGAGCGGGTAGGCGTGCGGGCGCAGGGTGGCGTGCAGGACGCCGGGGTCGACCGGGCACGCGCGCCCGACGGCGTAGCGCTCGGCCAGCACGGGGCCGGCGTCGGGGTCGGTGACCAGGTCGGGGGAGACGTGCACGCGGGGGTCCGCGCGCAGCCACCGGGGGGCGCCGCCGGGCCTGATGGCCACGGCGGCGTCCCCGTCGAAGGGGCAGCGGCGGAACATCAGACCGGCACGCCCTGCTCGGCCAGGCCCAGCGCCCAGGCGTGGCGGTCCCACGCGGCCTGCTCGGCGGTGATGTCGCCGGCCGCCCGGGCGGCGAGCGCGTCGCGGGCGGCCTCGCGGGCTGCCCAGGCCAGGGCGCGGGCGCTCGCCTGGCGGGAGACCAGGTCGACGGTGACGCGGACGGCGTCCCAGACCACCGGGGACCCGGTGGAGACCCGGGCGTCGGAGGGCAGGGCGTTGTGCGCGGCGATGACCCGGCGGACCGCGGTGGCCAGCTCGAGCGCGAACGGGGACCGGGCCCGCGGCGGCGCGGGCGACGCCGTGGGGGTGGCCAGGCCGGGCACCGCGGTGACGCCCAGCGCGGTGCCGGTCTCCACCAGGGTGAAGACCACGCCCGCCGGCGGGCGCAGGACGGCGGTCACCGGGTCACCGACAGGGCCGCCACGGCCACGACCACCGCGGCCGCCACGGCCATCACGAGCGCGGCCACGTCCAGCAGCGCCAGGCCGCCGGTCACTCGGTCACCTGCAGGTGCAGCAGCACGGCGTCGTCCTGGACCTCGACCCGACAGATCCCGCGGTGCCCGGAGTACTCGCCCCAGTTGTCGACCCACACCGGGGTCTCGCGGGACATCGTGAAGTCCCCGCCCTTGTAGCCGGTGAACTCCCGCCCGACCGCGCGCTGCAGCACCCCCAGCAGGGCGCGGCAGGTGATCTCCGTGTCCGGCTCGTGGTCCAGCGCCAGGTCGGCGTAGCTGCCCCGCCACGACGCGATCTCGCTGGGGGCCTGCCCCTCCAGCCCGGCGCCGGCGTAGCGCACCAGCGCGGCCGGGTCCTGCTGCTCGAGCACGTCGACCAGCTGGCCCAGGGTCATGGTCTGCTCGGCGGCCGCGTGCAGGTGGATGGCGTCGACCTGGGCGTGGACGGCGGCCAGCCACCGCGGCTCCGGCTGGGCCAGGCCGTCGGCCACCAGCTGCTCGTGCTGCGCGCGCCGCTGCGCCTGCCGCTCGGCCGCGCCGTCGGGCTGCGCGGCCATCGCCAGGGCCAGGACGTCCACCAGGGCGTCGGGGGCGATGAACTTCCCCGCCCGGTGCGCGGAGGCGGCCAGGTCGGCCAGCAGGTCCAGGGTGTCCACCACGGTGACGACGTCCACCGCCTGGGGCATCGCGGACAGGGAGCCGTAGCTGCTCGCGCGCACCGCGGAGTCCCGCAGGCGCGCGGCCACGGACCCGTCCTGGGCGTTCGTGACCGGCCGCGCCGGTCCGACCGGGCTCACCGGGCACCGCCGTGCACGAGCGCGTGGTGGGCGTCGCTCTCCCGCAGGCACCCGGGGTAGGCGCCGGGGGCGTCCTCCACGACGCACAGGTCGACGGGCAGGTGCTCGAGCAGCACGACGTCGTCGGGGCCGGCGGTCGCCGCGGTGACGCCGGCGGCGATGTCGACGTACAGCGGCGGGGTCTCAGCCGTGGGCGGGCGGAAGATCGTGGTGTCCATGGGGGGATGCCTCCTGCGTGCGGTCAGGTGTTCGGATCGTGACACGGGGGGGTGACAGTGCGTGGGCGAACGGCCACGCCGGGGGCCCGCGCGAGCGCTGGACGGGCATCAGAACGCCGGGACGGCGTCGGGGTGGCAGGCGGGGCACCGCTCGTAGGCGCCCGGCACGGCCGGGCTCTCCCGCCAGCGGTAGTCCGGTGCCTCGCAGGCACCACACCACGACGGGACGTCGTCGTGCGCTTCTTCTTCTTCCGTCCGCGCGCGTGTAGCAGCCGCGTCAAGACGTGCAGGTCTGCACCCCTTCTGCTGGTCGGAGGGGTGCAGACCTGCACCCCTTCCTGCACCCCTTCCGGGCCGGTTGTCCACAGGCACCGCGCCGGCGTGCCGGGCGTCGCGGGCGCGCTGCAGCGGCGTCCACAGCGTGGCCTCTCCGCGGTGTCGGGCTGGCTCCCAGGACAGCCACCCGGCCTTCACCAGGGCGGCGCGGCGGCGCTTGATCGTGTCGGCGCTGCAGTGCGAGGTGGAGGCGAGCTGGGAGACCGTCGCGCGCACGCCGGTGTGCTCGCGGCACAGGTCGTCCAGCAGGGCCCACAGGTCGCGCGGGCCGGCGGGTAGCCCGGAGTACTGCAGGGCCGACGGCACGCGGATGTGCGGCCGGGTCACCAGGGCACCGGCCAGGTGGTCGACAGGGCGCTGGACAGGTTCTGCCGGTGCTCGCGGTGCAGCCACCCGTCGCTCGTGAGCCGGTCCAGGTGGGCGTTGATCGAGCGGGTGGAGGTGCCCAGGGTGCCCGCCATGCTCGTGCGGGTCAGGGCGGTGGTCGGCGTGTAGTCGGCGCCGGCGGTGGCGCGGACCAGGAGCCACAGGCGGATGGCGTCCAGCGGGAGGCCGGAGGCCAGCAGCTCCAGCGGCACGGAGGCCTCGGGGCGCTGCGGGTCGGGTACAGCGGGGGAAGTCGCTGCGTCCATCGGGTGACGTCCTCTCGCAGGGAGAGCGGGACGTCGGGGCCGACCGCTACCGTGGGTCGAGCACGTCGCCCCCCTCTCCGGTCAGGGATCAGGGGTGGCAGCTGGCCTCGGGACGGACATCCCGGGGCCAGCGGTGTCTGGGGGGTGAGGCTACTTCCGTCGGTGGAACTACAGCGACGGGTCGTCGCTGGCGGTTACCGTCTGCGGCAGGCCCCTGGCCCGTGCGTGCGGCACGGGCCAGGGCCCCACCATCAGCCCCGCGTCGTCCAGGGCGTGAGCGTCCAGCCGGCCGCCCGCAGCTGCTCGGCACGGGCGCCGGTCAGCGCACCGGATCCGGCCTGGACGCCGTCGCGGGTGATCCGCCAGTACTGCACCGGCCCGACGTCGACCGGCTCCTGCTCGAGCGCGACCATCGCGGCCACGAACGCCGACGTCGGCAGCCCGCACCGGGCGTGCACCCACCAGCCCGGGCGCGGACTGGTGAAGCCGAAGGCCTCCCCGCCGGCCCCGATGCACGAGCACGTCGTGGCCACCGCGGCCACCGCGGCGACGCGCGCGGCGGTCTCGGTCTCCTCGATCAGGTCCAGCAGGTCGGTCACCACAGGCCCCCCGTCGGGCGCGGCCTGGGCCGCTGCGGGCGCTGGCGTGCGCGCTCGCGCGCCAGGTACAGCGGCACCGCGCCGTCCGCGCGAGCCGGGATCGGGCCGGCGGCCGGCTTCCCGCAGGTGGCGACGTGCGGCAGGTGCAGCCGCTCGGTGCCCTCGAGCACGGGGCGCTCGCTGTTCAGGACCCGCGAGCGGGCCCGCCGGGTGTGGTCCAGGCGGACCGCGACGTTCCCGGAGGGGTCCGGCGTGAGGTTCACCAGCATGCTCTTGCCGCGCTCGGTGGTGGTCCACACCACCCGGGCCCGGCAGCGGCCGCAGTCCACGGCCTCGTGCTCCAGGATCGGGTGCGCGCCGCTCTCGGTGCTCACGAGCGCCCTGCCTTCCGCCGTCGGTAGTTCCGGGCGTTGCGGATCCGACCGCACTGGCGGCACTCCCGCCGCCCTCCTGCCTTGCGGATGGTGTTCTCCTCGCTGTAGGCGTGCCCGTGGGGGCACGACGTCCGGGCGCGCTGCTCACGGGAGCGCCGCGAGCGCGCGGTGTTCACCGACTGCGGGACGGGCTCCAGGTGGGCGACCTCCACGCAGTCCCGCCAGACGCAGCCGCGGTCCAGGACGTGGTCGATCGTCAGGCCCTCGGGGATCGGGCCGTGCTCGCGCTCCCAGGCCATGCGGTGCGCGTACCGCTTGCCGAGGCGGCCGTAGCCGCGCGTGTGGTGCGGCCCCTGCCAGCGCAGACACCCGCTGGCCTCGTCGCGGACCGGCGGCGGGTAGTCCTCCCACTCCATGCGCCGGCTCACCGCGCGCTCCGGGGTCGGCGCGGGCCCGTCTCCCCCGCGTCGTCGCGGGCCTCACCCGGTGGCATCAGCGCGAACTCCTCGGGGGTCACCGGCACCCGCAGGTGCCCCACACGCGCGGTCGGGTTCCACACCCACCACTCGGCGTCGCCGCCGACGCCGCGCAGGGAGCGCAGCGCCTCGGCCTCCGCGAGAGCTGGGGCGTCGAGCAGCTGGGAGCGCCTGGACCAGACGCTGACGGATGTGTGCCACACGGGCAGCCCGTCGTTGATGCGGCTTCAACGGTCTACCGCCAGCACCGTCATCAGGTGCACGCCCGTGCGGTGCTCGCGCACCGCGCGGTAGGGCCGCACGTCGCCCGTCGCCTCGTTCAGCGGGTGCGCCAGCGCGAAGGTCTGTCGGGTCGTGGCGGTGCTCACGGGATCTCCTCGGGGGGAAGGGGTGGTGCGGGGGGCTGGGCCAGGAGCTGGTCGACCTGGGCCCAGGTCTCGTCGCTGGAGCGGCGCACGCCGGCGGCGCGCTCGACCGCGCGCCGGTGCGCTTCCTGGTCGGCGTCACCGAACAGGTCGCCGCGGGTCCAGACGTGCTCGGCGTCGCGGAGGTAGGCCACCAGGGCGATCGCCTTCTGGGCGCGCTGCTCGCGGGCGTAGGCGTTGTGCGCGTAGTCGCCCTGGGTCACTGCGGCACGTCCTCGCCCAGGCGCTCGAGCTGCTGGCGGGACAGCTCGGCGTGGCCCTGCCACCGCCAGTAGTCGAAGCCGGCGTCCGTGCTGGCCCGCAACGCCCGCAGCGTGTCTCGTCGGCGCTGCTGCAGGTAGGCCACCTGCTCGCGGCGCCCGGCGGCGTAGCCCTGCTCCTCCAGCGGGGACGGGTCCTCCGGCCACGCGCGGGCGGCCAGGTCCCTCATCACGTCGTCGGCGTGCTCGGTCAGCACCTCCGCGACATGTTCGCGGTGGGGCTCGTGCCACGGGCGCTGCGCGGGCGCCGGGCGCTCGTCCCCGCACTCGCAGACCACCGACCACGACCCGCCCGGGTGGATGCGCGTCTGCGCCTGGCCCTCGCGGTGCTGGCCCAGCAGTTCCAGCACGGTGATCCGCCGACGCGGGACCGGGCCCACCAGGTCGGTGCTCGCCTCGGTCATCGGGGGTCCCACCCGTCGACCTCGGCGGGCGGCTCGGTCGGCGGCGGGACGTCGTCCGTGCGCCCCTGGGCCTCCTGCTCGGCGTGGTACAGCTCGGAGTCGATCGAGAACAGCAGCGACTGCAGTTCCTCGTGGACGTCGTCCGCGCCGGCCACCATGGTGTCCATCCACCCGCGCTCGCGGGCGTGCCGGCCGATCGGCAGCAGGTCCGCGCGGCGGGTGACCGCGCGGGCGGCGTCCGCGCAGGCCTGCGCGGAGCCCGGGAGGGTCGACGGGTCCGGTGCGGGCGCGAGCTGGGCCTGCTCGGCGGGCCGCTGGGCGGGACCGGGCGCCTGCTGGGCCGCCGGAGCAGGCCGCTGGCGCTCCCGGGGCTGCTGCTGGGCCTGGGCGGGCCGCTGCGCGCTGGCCACCGCCCTGGACGGGCCGGAGCCGATCGCACGCTGCGGAGCCGGGGGCAGCTCCATGGACCGCGCCCCGGACGCCGCCAGCTCGGTCATCTCCCGCAGCGTGGACAGGATCTCCAGCACCGGCACCGGGTAGTTGCGGGTGACCTGCTCGCCGCCGGCGAAGAAGCGGCGCTGGCGCTGCTCCACGCGCAGGATCGCCGGGACGACCATGCCGCGGCCGCGCGCCGCGCCCAGCAGCTCGGCGGCGCCGGCCAGTTCCACCGCGGCGTAGTAGCCGTGGGACTCCAGCCGCCACACGCCGATCCCGGGCAGGTCCGGGATGATCACTGACAGGCGGGTGGTCATCTTGCAGGCCTGGCCGTTCTTGGCCATGGCGTCGCGGCGGGCCGGGTCCTGCGGGCACAGGGTGGAGCACTTCTGGCCGCTGTTCTGCTCGGTCTCGCCGTCGCAGCGGCGCACGCACCCGCCGGCGGACCACATCTCGAACCACTGGGAGATCACCGCGTCCCCCGGGGGGACGGCCACCGGGATCTCCTTGGCCGGGGTCAGCACCTCCCACTGCTCCCCGGCGGGGGCGTCGTCCCACCGGCGGGCCTGCCCGCCCAGGTGCGCGGCAATCGCCTCGGCGGCGTGCTGGGAGGCGGTGGTGAAGCGGAAGGCGTCCAGCTTGGCCGGGTGGATCTTCCCGTTCTGGGCGCGCTTCTGGACGCCCATGCGGATCCGGCCGATCTCTTGCGCGCGCCGCTGCAGGGTCAGGATGGGGGACATCAGGCGCTCACCTCCTCGGTGCTCGTCGTGGTCGTGGTGGTCTTGCGGCCGCGCCGCTGCTTGGGCGGGGCCGGCGGGTCGGGCAGCAGCGCCAGGCCGTGCGCGGCCAGCAGCTCGGTGCACACCTCGATCGCCTTGGGCCCGACGCCCTTCATGGCGCGCAGGTCCGCGCCGGTGAACAGGGCCAGCTGGTCCAGGGAGTCGATCCCGCCGTCCATCAGCGCCTTGCGGCAGCGGAACGCGGCGTGCTCGACGTCCTCGAGGTAGGGGGCGGGCTGGGTGCCGTCCTCCCGGGGCGGGTACCAGGCGGTCCGCGGGACCTTCTCCTGCGCCTCCTGGTGGCGCAGGACCACCTGGCAGGCCAGGAACCACTGGAAGGCCGCCTCCTCGCGCGCGGCCGCCTGCTCCGGGTCGACGCCGAACGCGGGCACGAGCTTGTAGCCGCGCCGGTAGCTCTTGCGGACGTGCAGCACAGCCGCCCAGTCCACCCGGGGCATCGGCGCCTTGTCGCCCAGCGGCAGCCACACCTCGTCGCTACGCCGGTAGGCCGCGAGCTGCGCGCGGGCGTGGGTCTTCAGGATCCCGGTCTTCAGGTCGACCAGGCCCCGCGGCCGGCCAGGGAGCGGGGAGCGCCCCAGGTCAGCGATCAGGTCCAGCGTGCCGGCGTAGCCGTACAGCGTGCTGGCCACGGTCGCCTCGGCCATCAGCGGCTGCACGTCGAAGTCGGTGACGAAGTGCAGGATCCCGTCCGACAGCTCGTCGTGGTCCACGCGCTCGCCGTCGACCTCCACGTCGACCAGGTGCTCGGGGACGTCGGGGATCCGGGTGTCCATCACCAGGGCCTCCATGACGTCGTGCTGGTAGGTGCCCAGGTCGGCCTTCAGGTCCCGGCGGATCGCGGTCTGCGCCTTCACCAGGGAGATCACCCCGGCCGGGCCCTGGGGCCCCAGGTAGACCTCCATCAGCTCGTCCAGGTTGGCCGCGACGTACTCCGCGCCCAGCTTGGCGACCCAGGAGACCAGCCACGGCAGGGACTCCGCGCGCGACAGGATCGTGGTCACCGACTCGTAGCGGGAGGACTCGTCGGCCGGGTCGACGTACCAGCGCGCGGACTCCCCGTCCACGCGCCCGACGACGGCCATCAGACGCCCACCGGACAGTCGGTGCCCTTGGCGCAGGTGCCGTTCGCCCGGGCACCGCAGCCCAGCTCCCCGCACCCGTGCTCGCTCGTGTAGCCGGCGATCGCCTCGCGGCCGATCGCCTCCAGTCGCTGGACCACCGGGTCCTCGTCCAGGTCGGCGCGCACCGGCTCCACGCTGTGCGACTCCTGCACCTGCAGGTGGCCCTCGGCCCACCGGGCCATGGCGTCCTCGGGGGAGTCGGCGTCGATGACGTAGACCTCCCGCACCTGCCCCTCGCACTCCACGCGGTACTGCTGGGTCATCGGTCCTCGCTCCAGTCGCTGGCCTCGCGGTTGGCCGTGGCCAGGAACTCCGCGCAGGAGATGGATGGGTGATGGGTCTCGCCGCTGCAGCGGCGGCGGTGGTTGTCCTCGCGGCGGCACAGGGAGCAGTACCGACGGTGAGTGCCCTTGCGGTACTTGGTGGTCGCCTCCGTCCACTCGTGGCCGCGCGCGCACGCGGTGCTCGTGGCGGGACGGGCACGCAGGGTGTTCTCCAACGGAGTCACCGGCTCCAGGTGCTCCGGGTTCCAACAGCGGCGGTGCGGGCACTGGGGCCCGCCGGCGCAGGTCTTGTCGCGGGTGTGGCAGAGGTGGTCTAGGTGCAGGTCGTCGGGGATGGGCCCGACGAGCAGCTGGTAGGCCACCCGATGCGCTCCACCGGCCCGGGCGCGGCCGTCCTCGTCGGTCCAAGACACGCTGCCGTACCCGTCCCGCGTGGTGCGTCCGGTCCACGTCCAACAGCCCCACGGCTCGACCACCACCTGTCGCTGCAGGCGGTCCAGCAGCGGCTCGTTCCGGGGGCCTCGCTGGGCGTGCTGGTCTCGGATCTCCTGCGCGAAGGCGGCAGCGACCACGGCGTCCGTGAACGACTTGCTGTGCCGCTCGCCGTCGACCTTGAAGTGCACGATGTGGCTCACCCCGCGCGCCCGCTCACGGGTCTCGACGTAGGGCATCAGACCTCCTCGCCCATGGCGTCCCAACAGGACACGGCCCGGTCGTGCGTGAAGGTCAGGTGCTCCTCGCAGTCCTGTGCGCCGTCGTCGCCGGTCTCCTCGGGGATGCTCATGGGGCAACGGTGCCGGTCGGGGCCGACTGTGCGGCCAGCGCCAGGATCCGGTCGGCGTGGACGTCCAGGGTGGCCAGGGACGCCATGGCGATCGACCAGGGCGCGCAGCACCCGCAGTGCTGGCCGTGGACGGCCCTGGCGGGCAGGGCCCGCAGCGCCTGGGCGCCGCGCGGCCGCGTGCGCTGGGTGGGCAGGGCCGGAGGGGTGGAGCTGGTGGTGTCGAAGGCGCGCATGGGTGACGATGTCCTCTCGGTGGTGGCTGCCGCCCTCGGTCATGGGGATGTCTCGGGGCGGCGCCGCTGCTGCTGTCTCAGGTGGTTCAGGCGGGTGCTGGTGCGCGATCGCGCAGGTACCGGGCCAGCTCCTCCTCGCTGATCCGGGGGCGGCGCCGTGCCGCGCCGGGACGGCGGACGTCGACCACCGTCAGCTCCTCGTGCTCGACCATCCGTTCGACGGTCCTGGTGCTGTAGCCCAGCCGCTCGGCGGCCTGGGCGATGGTCAGGAGTGCCACGGGGTGTTCACCTCCTCTCGTTGCCGACAGGAAGCGACAATAGCCGACACGAGCCGTCACTGTCCACCCGTTCGGCGTAGCGCGCCGGGACGACGAACGCCCCGCCTCCCGGGTGGGAGACGGGGCGTCCGGTGACCGCGCAGCACGCGCTGCGCGCACGCTACTGCGGGGCAGGGACAGCGGCCCTGGAGCGGCGGCCGGGGCCCTCGACCTGGCGGCCGGCGACGTGCTCGGGGTGGACGTAGACGGCGTAGGGCTTGCCGGAGTGCAGGCGGGTGCCGGTGGGCTCGAGCACGGACAGGCGCTCGATCCGGCGTCCGACGCGGACGCCGTCCGCGACGCGGTGCTGGGCGTGGACCTCCGAGGCCACCGCCCACGGCGCGGTCCAGTCCTTGTGCAGGCGCCCGACCTGCACGCTGGTCAGGCCCTTGGGGCCGGCGGCCAGCAGGTCGACCTCGAGCTGCTGGGGCTTGGTCAGAGGCTTGGGCGCGGCCGCCAGGGGCGCGGGGGTAGAGGCCACGACCTCCCCGACGACGGTCAGCGCCGCGGACGGGCCGACCAGGTCCCGGGCCAGGTCCTCGCGGACCGTCTTGTGCCCGACGCGGAAGACCGCGGCCGCCTCGCGGGTGCTCATCCCGACCTCGTGGACGAACTCCTGGACCAGCGCGGCGCGGGTCAGCAGGGGGATCCGCAGGCCGCGCACGGCGCCGAAGTTGTCGCGGCAGTAGACGTCCCAGGACGTGAGGCGGACGCCGGTCACGGGGTCGACCTCGGGCTTGCAGCCCAGCGCCTCGTCGGCGTTCCCGGCGTAGGCCTCGCGGATCAGGTCGAAGGCCTCGTTGGCCCACTCCACGGCGTTGTCCAGGGCGTGGCGGGCCTCGGCGGTGATCCGGCGGGCCTCGGCCTCGGTCAGGGTGGTGCGCTCGTCGTGGGAGATCGCCATGGCGCTCATGCCTCGTTCCCGTAGGTGGCGCGCAGCTGCATGGTCAGGCGCAGGGCGTAGGCGTCGATCGTGGGGACCGGGGCGGTGAGGTAGCCGGAGCGCAGGTCGTCGCCGTCACCGATCAGCAGGTGGCCCTCGCCGCGGTGGGCGAAGTCGGCCAGCACGAGCACGGCGCCGGTGGCGGGGTAGGCGACCAGCACGGTGCCGGCGGTACCGATGGTCCGGCGGATGTCCTGGGCCGTGATGGTCAGCGGCGTGGGGGCGGCCGGGGCCGGAGCCGGGGCGGGGGTGGTGCGGCGGGGGGATGTCTGCGTGGGCATGTACTGGTCATCGGCACAGGCGACGTGGGACTGAAGGACCGATCCACGCACCACCCGATCGGGTGCACGACCTGGCCGTGGACGCACGAGAGCGCCCCGCCCCCGGGGATCCCGGGGACGGGGCGCGCTCGCGGTCAGGACGGGTGGTGCTGGCGGCCGTGCAGGATCTCGTCCCAGCTCTTGGCCGGCGGGCCGTGCTCGGCCAGGGGCTGGTCGTCCAGGCTCTCGGCTTGGCGGGGCACGGCCAGGCCCAGCCGGATCTTGGCCGTGTCCGACGGTGGGCCGCTGGGCCCCCACGACGGGACGCCCAGCAGGGCGCCGACCAGGTCGTCGTCGTGGTCGACCTCGTGGTCGACCTCGTGGTCGACCTCGTCCTGCTGGTCGGCGTCGGGGTCGGGCTCGGCCTCCCGCTCGGCGGCCGCGGCGGCCCGGCGAGCACGCCGGCTCCCCGGCAGCGCTGGCCCTGGGTCCGAGACCTGCGGCGGCGGCTCCGTGGCCGGGCGCTGCTCGAGCGCGGCCGCGACGCCGGCCGTCACCCCGGCGGCGACTGCCGCGGCGACCGCCTCCGGCAGCTCCTGGCGCAGCCCCGCGACCTCCGAGGCGGCCGCGGCGCTGCCCTGGCGCACGGCCTCCGGGACGTCGCGGCCCAGGATCTGCTGCAGGCGCCCGGACTGCTGCAGGCGCTTGACCGCCCACGCCAGGCCGATGGCCGCGCCGCTGATCGTGGCCCACGTCTGCTTGTCGATCTGGACGGAGATCAGGGGTCGCACGTCCAGGCCCTGGCGGGCGATCGTCCACACCAGGAACAGGTAGCTGCAGCCCAGGACGACGCCGCCGGCGATCAGGGCGACCGCCACGGTGGTCAGGTTGATCTCCTTGCGGGCCCGCCGCTCCGCGCCGGGCGGAGCGAGCAGCCCGGCGCGGACCAGCAGGCGGCGCATCAGCTGTAGGGCCAGGTGTTCGGGACGGCGATGGTGCCGCCCTCGGGGTTGGCCGGGGAGCACTGGCGGGCGTCGACGTGCTGGACGCGCCCGGTGGCCTTCTTGTACCCGATGCCGCCGAAGACGCCCAGCGCCCGCACCTGCTTGGTGGTCGCCACCGGTGCGACGTCGGCGGCCCCGCCGAACAGGTGCTGGGACGTCCCGACGCCGCCCACCGCGGCGTTGTGGCGCACGCACCGGTAGCCGGAGGTGATGACCAGGCCGCCCCGGTAGTGGGCCGCGCGCAGCTTCTCGAGGCCGTCGACCAGGGCGCCGAGGACGACGACGCCGCGGCACCCGGAGTGCTTGCCGCGGCATTTGCACTGGAACTCCGCGTAGCTGAAGTGCTCGCTGATCGTGCCCATGCCGGCGCGGCGGCGGGCCTCGGCCAGCAGCAGCGCGGCCGTCGTGTACTTCCCGACGCGGTTGTCGATCTCCAGCTGCGGGACGAGCCGGCAGGACTCCTGGAAGACCCGCAGGGCCTGCTCCAGCAGGCCCTCGGTGTGCACCCGGAAGCCCAGCGCGGCCAGGATCGTGGCGGCCTGCGCCCGGGAGATCACCGGGCGGTCGGTGGTGGTGGTCATGCCTCGTGCCGTCCGTCCTTCTTGCCCAGCAGGTGGACCAGCGCGCCGCCGATCGGCGGCTGGGGGGTCTCGGCCGGCTCGGGCTCGAGCACGGACGCGCCGGCGGTGACCGGCTCGGCGCTCTCACTCGCCGGGGCGCTCGCCTGAGCGGGCAGCACCGCGGCCGCGGCCGCGGTGCGCTCGGCGTCCAGGCGGGCGAGGACGTCGCCCCGCAGGGCGGGCAGCAGGTCGGTGAAGCCGAACTCCCCCACGACGTCGTCGCCGTCGGCGGCCTCCTCCGGCTCGGCCACGTCCAGCACGCCCAGCTCCATCGCCTCCGCGACGTCCTCGAGCGCGGCGCCGATGTTCGGGACCACGGTGACGACGGCGGCCACGAGCACCTGCAGGAAGCCCATCGCCATGGCCACCGGCGTCAGCTGGGCGTCGGCGGCGAGGTACTGCGGGACCAGGGTCGCCGCGGCGGTGCAGAACGCGGCGATCGACTTGGCGTAGCGCAGGACGCCGGTGGGCCGGTTGCGGATGGCGAAGACCAGGACGGCGCCGGCCAGGGACAGGGCCAGGGACGCGCCCTCCGGGACGGACACGGCGCCGTCCTTCAGGGCGACGTACAGCAGGCCGGCGACGCCCAGCAGGGCCGCCAGGGCCTTGTTGTAGGCGCCGACGCCGGGCGCCGGCGGCGCGAGCGGGGGCAGGGTCGGGGTGGACATCGGGATGTCTCCTCACGGTGCGGACTGGTCGGGCATGAAGCGGCCCCGGTGCGTGGATCCACCCACCGGGGCCAGGGTCCAGCGGCGCAGGTGCGCGGCGCTGGGGAACGGGTCAGCTGCTCGTGCTGGTGGTGCCGTTCGCGGCGATCGCCACGACCCGGATCCGGGTGGAGTAGTCCACGCCGTCCACGGCCCGCCAGTACGGCCAGGTCGCTCCGGGCTGCAGGTTGGTGGCTCGCCGCTGCCACCCGGCGCCGTCGTCCACGAGCACGTCGTGGGACACCACGGCCGGCTGATCGCCAGTGCGCGCCGGGTTGGTGATCGCCACGAGCACCCGGCCCTGAGCAGGTTCGGGCGTGATGGCCACCAGGGGCACCGCCGGGGGGGTGTAGGACACCGGGTTGCGGGAGTCCGCCCAGGGCGACCACAGGCCACGGTCTCGTTGGCGGGCCTGCAGGTGCGCCACGGTGCTGTTCGGCAGGCCGGTGGCGGTGAAGGACCGGGCGGTGGGGTCCTCGATCGTGGCGCCGACGTTCAGGACCACGGTCGGGTCCGGCTGGCCGTTCAGGTCGCCCAGCACCCGCCAGTCCAGGGCGTCCAGGCGCGGGCTGGAGACCGTGGCGGTGACCCGGTCGGAGGGGATCGTCGCGCCGTTGGCCGGGTTCAGGAACGTCGGCGCCAGGGGCGCGTCACCCGCGGTGAAGTAGCTGGACGCCGACCACTCCAGGCTCTCCACGCCCTGGGCGTCGGTGGACTTCACGCCCCACTCGTGGTCCCCGACGGCGAACGTCCCGGCCGGGGCGTCCCACCACTGGACCGGCGTGACCTCGTAGCGCTCGGTCCACGTCGCCGCGCCCACCAGTCGGTAGCGCAGGCGGTAGGCGGACTGCGTGTCCCCGGCGTCGGGGTCGTTCAGCGGGAAGGCGAAGCGCGTCTTGGCCGCCCGGTCGATGACTTCCCCGACCGCTGGGGCGGTGAGCGTCGGCGCTCCCGGGGCGGCGTTGAAGACCAGGGCGTCGCGGGAGACGGTGAACGGCGCAGGGCCGTTGGTCCAGACGTAGGGCGTCCGGCCGTTCGTGATGCCGGGGACCGGGGAGACGAACGGCGGCGCGCTCGTGTTCGTCGTCGCCTGGACCACCACGTCTGTCTCCCAGGTGGCGCTGGCACGGAGCCACCGCCGGCGCACCAGCGGGGCGCCGGTGGCGTTGCTCAGACGGGAAATCAGCCACACGTTCCCGGCGGGGTCGCAGGCGACCGCCCCGTAGTCCGGAGCCTGGACGTCGGCCCTAGGCACGTTGACGCGCCGGGAGACGGACCCGGTCACCGTGATGTCGTACAGCCGGAAGTAGGGCGTGTACGGGCTGCTGCCGTTGTTGTGGTTGACCGCAGCCACGAACCGGGTCCCGTCGAAGGCCAGGGACAGCAGCGACCCGTCGATGCCCAAGGTGGACTCGGGCACGGTCGCGCCCTGGTAGGTCCACGCCCCCGGCGCGCCGCGGGTCCAGCGCCCTACGGTCAGGCCGGTGCCAGCACCGGCGCCGATGGTGCCGCCGGTGATGGCGAGCACGGTGGGGGTCGCCCCGCTGGGGGTGACGCCGTCGCCGGTGTGGCTGAACTCCAGCGCGACCGGCGGCGGGGTCGACTTCTCGTTGAAGTACCAGTCCTGCTTGCCTGCGGTAGACACCACGCCGGCCGGGGTGGTGGTGACGCGGATCATCTGCGCGTAGCCGCGGCTCCACGCCGACGACCAGTAGCCGCAGGCGACGAAGGCGACCCGGTTGTCCCCGTCGCGCATCCCCACGACGCAGGGACTGACCTGGTTGGCCTGGTACTCCGCGATCGCCACGAAGGGCGCGCTGAAGGTGTAGTTCAGGCGGTCCGCGCTCGGAGTCCCCAGCCGGTAGCAGACGTAGTTGTTGGCCCGGTCGGTGTAGACCAGGTGCAGGTAGTCGTCCTCGTCTAGACGAATGGACACCTCTGGCGTGCGGAAGTTGGTCGTGGATGACCAGGGCAGCACCAGCTGCTGCGCGAAGGTCACCCCGCCGTCGGTGGAGCGCGAGAGTCGGACGCCGTCAGCCTGCGCGGAGGCGAACCACTCGACGCCGCCGACCTTGGTCCGCGCCAGGTGGCGGGATCCGACCGGGTAGGTGCCTCCCTGCGCTAGACCCGTAGCGACGGTGGTGACGGCCATCGTCATGCCTCCTGGGTGCTGCGCGTTGCGGGCGCGAGCTGGGTCGGGGGGTGGTCGCGGGCGGCGAGCAGGTCGCCCAGCTGGGACAGGGACAGCACCTGGGCAGTCCGGGTCCAGCCGTCGTCGTGGTGGACCAGCCACACCTCTCCGGAGGCGGTAGCCGTGTCGGTGACGGTGACGGCCAGGGCCACCGGCTCGGCGCCGGGGGACAGGCCGGCGTCGGACAGGACCATCAGGCTGGCCTCGAGGTTCAGGTGCTCGATCGTGAGCTGGTCCAGGCGCGCGCGCTGGGCCTCGTCCATGCCCAGCACGCGCTGCAGGAGCTGGTGCGCGGCGTCGGCCAGTGCCCCGCACGCCACCTCGTAGTCGTGCTCGGCGGCGCGCGCCTCGGCGGCCGCGGCCTCTGCGGCGGCGGCCTCTGCACGAGCGGCGTCCTCGGCCGCCTGGTCGCGGGCGGCGAGCGCCGCGACGGTCAGGAAGGACGCCGTCACGGCGTGCCGACCACGAGCAGGCGCCGACCGGTGGGCTGGACGAACACGCGCGTCTGGGCGGCGAGGGTCACCTGCAGGCCGCCAGCGACGCGGGCCGGCGCCGGGGACGTCGCACCGTCCAGGAGCACCTGCAGGTCCCTCGAGCCGGTCACGGGGGCCGTGGCCACGACGCCGGTCAGGGTCCGGTTCGTTGCGATCACGTCGGCACCTCCTTCATGGTCAGGGACCCGTTGCTCTCGTTCAGGTGCACCGTCCAGGCGGCCGCGGCGGCCTTGACCGGGGCGCCCACCTCGGCGTCCTCAAGCTGGTAGACGTCGCCGTGGCCCATCATCGGGAACGGGTTGATCTCCACGGTGCGTTTCGACGCGGCCCGCTGGTCGGCCTCCACGATCGTGGCCGCCTGCGCGACCAGCGCGGCCTGCGTCTGGGCAGGCAGCTCGCGGACCGCGAGGACCCGGTGGCCGTTGCGGGCGGTGATCGACGTCGGCCCCACCGACAGGTTGTCGGGCGGGGTGTAGAGGCCGTCGCCCTCGACCGGGGTCAGGTCCCAGCCCTGCGCCACGAAGATCCATGCGTTGGGGATCTGGGTCAGGTCCCGCTGCCGCTGGCGCACCGGCCCCAGGATCGTGCGGGCGACGTCGTCGGCGGACAGGACGTGCTCGGGCGTCCGCTGGGACACCGGGACCAGCGGGCGGGCGCGCATCTGCCCGGCCTCGTCCACCCACGGCTTCTCGAAGCCGATGGACGACAGGGCCTCCGCGAGGGGCTGCAGCCATGTCGTGGACGCCAGGCCTCCGCCGGTCGCCGGGATCAGCGGCCACACCATGTCCTCGGTGAAGGTCGCGTCCTCGCCGGCGGAGTCGAAGAACACGCGCGGCCCGAACGACGTGCGGGCGACCAGGTCCCGGCACCACGCCAGCACCTTGGTGCCCTTGGTCGCCGTGAGGGTGTTCCCGATCGGGCAGGCGAGCAGGTGCAGCAGGTCCAGGCCCGCCACGGTCCGCTCGTCGCCGGCGCCCCAGGACTCGCTCGGGCTGGTCAGGATGAACACGCCCAGCCACCAGCGGGCCCGCACGCCCAGCAGGTCGCTGGACAGGTCCAGGTAGGGCCGCACCCGGTCGCGGTCCCACCCGATCTCCCTGTTCAGGACCAGGGAGCACTCCCGGTGCACGTCGACCGACCCGTCCCAGGACACCGACCCGTCCACCAGCGCGGCCGACAGGTCCTCGACCATCCGGCCGTCGTTGTCCACCCGCTCCAGGCCGGCGGAGACCTCCAGGTCGTCACCGGTCAGCAGCGCCATCACGACGTCGGGGTCCATGCCCTCGCGCGGGGCGGCGGTCAGGGACTGCACGGCTAGACCTCCTCGCTGTGGGTGATCTCGGTGATCGCCAAGGTGACCCGCGCGGACTGCACGCCGTTCATCCGGCCCAGCAGGACGTAGGGGGCCTCCCAGAAGACGCCGTGCAGCTTCCCGCCGACGCCGTCACGGAAGGTCTGCAGGCGCCCGCACCGGTCCTTCAGGTCCAGGGCGACGTCCAGAGGCACGACCCCCAGCTGCGGGGCCCATGCCTCGGTGCGGCCGGCCCGGCGGACCAGGCGGACCCGCCCGGCCGCGTTCTCCCGGGCCTCGCCCCGGACCTTGGGGGTCCGCATGGAGTCCCGTAGCATCGGGACCACGACGTAGTCGGCCGGGTCGGCCGCGTCGTTGATCCACAGCTGCCGCAGCTTCAGCACCGCAGGCGCCATCACACCGTCACCGTCCTGTACGCCGTGAGGCTGTTCCGTCGGTTCACCGCGTCGGTGACCTTCTGCCCGTCGATGTAGACGTCCCCGTTCGCCGCTTCCGCGACGTCCAGGGCGCGCTCCAGGAGCGCGGTGGCCTGGGCGTAGGCGGCCTGCGCGGCCGCCACGTTCGCGCCCTGCGCGGCCAGCGCCGGGGAGTACCGGTCGGAGGAGACGTAGGAGCCCAGCCCGTTGCCCACCGCGGTGATCTCCTTCAGGCCCGCGTTCAGGCCCGCGACCGTGCCCGGCCCGGCCGCGAGCAGTCGGCGGGTGATGTCCAGGCCCTTGGCGCCCTGGGAGGTGATCTGGTCGACCAGCGCCCCGTCCAGGCCCTGGCCCATCAGCTCCCGCACCGCAGCGTCCAGCTCCTTGGCGCGCGCCACCTGCTTGTCGACGGCAGCCTTCACCGCCGACGCCGACCCTCCACCGGAGAGCAGGTCGCCCAGGTTGAAGCCACCGGTGACCGCACCGGAGACCTGCTCGGCCAGCGCGAGCGCGTCGGCGCGGATCTTGGCGAGCTTGGTCTCCTCCTCGCGCAGGCGCTCCGAGGCTGCGGCCTGCGCCTCGCGGGCCGCGGTGACCTTGGCCTCCGCCGCCGCGACCCGCTCGGCCGCCTCGGCCTTGGCCCGCGCCAGCCGCTCGGCGTCGGCCTTGGCCCGCGCGACCTCCCGCGCGCTGGCCGCCTCCTTGGCCTTGCGCTCGGTCTCCTCGCGCTCGCGGGTGGCAGCCCGCTCCTGGTCTTCTGCGGCCCGTGAGGCCCGCGCCTCCTCGTCCCTGAAGGACTGCGCGAGTCCGGCTTCCTGCTCCTTGTGCTGCCGGCTCGCCGCCGCCTCCTCCTCGTCGCGGGCGCGTCGCCACGCCCGCTCCTCGGCCTCCTGGGCCTGCTGCAGCGCCCGGATCTGCTTCTCGTCCTTGGTGCGCTTCCGCAGGGCCGCCAGCGCGTTCTCCTGGCGGTCCTTCAGCCCCACCATCTCGTCGTCGTTGCCCTGCTTCAGCGCGTCGAAGGCGTCGCTGTTGCGCTGCTTCAGGGCGTCCAGGGCGTCGTCGTGGCGCTGCTTCAGGACGTCCAGGGCATCGTCGTTGGCCCGCTTCAGCGCGAACAGCTCCGCGTCGTTGGCCTCGGCCAGCAGGCGCTGGGTCTCGTCGTTGCGCGCCTTCAGGGCCTCCATCCGGGCGTCCTGCTGGGCGTCCAGCGCGGCCACCGCCTGCTCGCCCACCGACTTCAGCAGCGCCAGGTCGGCCTCGGCGGCGGCGAGGGCGGCCGCGGCCAGGGAGTCCTGGCCGCGCGCGGCGGAGACGGTGCTGGTGTCGGGCCCGGACACCAGCTGCTTCAGCAGCAGCGCGCTCACGCCGGCGTCGGCCTTCACCTGCCCGCCGGCGGCGAACCGCTGTACCCCGCCGACGGCCCCACCGGTGGCGAACGCCGCGATCGGCTTCCCCCGGCCCAGGACCCGCTCGCGCATCGCCACGACGGCCTGGTGGCCACCAGCGGCCACGACCTCCTCCGCGGTCCAGACGTGCTCGCCGTTGGACAGCAGCGCCGGGATCGAGTCCGACGTGCCGGTGCCCGGGCCGATCACCGACCCGCCGGCCGCGCGCTCAAGGACGCGCCCGGCGAAGTTCCCGCGCTGCACGGTCGTGCCCATGGTCTCGGAGACGGAGATGGTGGCCTTCACCGTGGTGCCGTTGATCTTCTTCAGGTTCGCCAGCAGCCGCTCGGCGTCGGTCGCGGCCTGGACCAGGCCGGTGGCCTGCAGGGTGGTGGTGACGGCGTTCGGGATCTCGTCATAGGCGGCCGCGTAGCGCTCGACCTGCTCGCGGGAGTAGCCCTGCGCGACGGCCTGGTCCACGAACTGCTGGCGTAGCTCGGCGGTCTTGGCCGTCAGCTCCTCCGCGGACGCGCCCTGCTCGGCCATCGCCCGGACCTGCTCGTAGGCGGCGTCGACCGCCCCGCGCATGGCGTCGCGGTTGGCGATCGCCTTGGTGCTGTTGCCCTCCAGCTCGCGGCCGTTCTCCTTGGCGGCGTCCGCGAGCTTGTGCAGCGCGGACTGGTAGGCGTCGGAGGCCTCCTCCACGCTGAAGTAGCGGGCGAAGATCGCGGACAGGGCGTCGTCCAGCGCGGAGACGGCGTCCTCGGCCTCGTCGGCGCTGGTGGCCACCCCGGCGAAGGACGCCGCGGCGCCGTCCCCGCCGGCTGCGGCCAGCTCCTCCTGCGCGGCCGCGTCCGCGAGCGCGTCGCGGTAGGCCGGCAGGTACTCCAGCAGCTCCTCCTGGGACATCCCTGCGGCCTTGGCGGCCTGGGCGTACAGGTCGAACTGCGCGGCGGCCTTCTCGCTGTTCCCGCTCGTGACGAGCGCTGCGAGGCCGGAGCCCATGGACTCCAGCTGCTCGACCAGCGCCTGCCGCTCGGGGCGGCCCTTGTCATAGGGCAGGCCCACGATCGACAGCACGTTGGCCGCGGTGTCGTTCAGCCGGTCCAGGCGGGAGGGGTTGGCGAGGGCGTCCAGTCCCTCCTCGAGGGAGTCGAAGCCCAGGTCGGAGTCGGTGACGCCGGTCTGCAGGGCAGCGAACTGGTCGTTGATCTGCTGCAGCCCGGTGGCCTTGGAGGCCAGCAGCTCGGTGGACTCCGCCACCGACAGGACCGACTCGTTGGTGTCGTCGATCGCCGCGGTGCCCAGCTGGACCAGCGCGAACGCGGCGCCCAGGACGCCGGCGGCCTTGGCGGTCTTGCCCAGGCGGCCGGCCAGCTTGTCGTTGCCGTCGGTCAGGGTGCGGATCCCGGAGATGGTGTCCAGCACCCGGGGCGCCAGGGTCAGGAACGCCCCGCCGATCAGGCCGACGCCGGCGACCAGCACCGCGCCCTGCAGGACGATGGCCTGCATCGGCTCGGGAAGACCGGCGTAGGCGTCGACCGCGTCGGTCGCGCCCTGCACCAGCTCGCGCAGGGCGTCGTTCCCGGCGCTGCCGGTCTTGATCAGGGCGGTCTCCAGGGAGCCCTGCAGGAACTCGACGTCGCCGGCGAGGTTGTCCATCTTGGTGGCCGCGGTGACCGCCGCGTACCCGGAGTCGTCCACCATCGCGGTCCACTCCGCGATGCCGTCGGCGCCCTCGGAGTACAGGACGTTCGCGGCGCGGACGGCGTCGGAGCCGAAGATCTGGGCCAGGGCCTGGTCGCGCTGGGCCTGGGTGAGGCCGCCCAGGCGCTCCTGCAACTGGCCGGCCAGGGACTCGACCCCGACGAAGTCGCCCTGCAGGTCATAGGCGGAGATCCCCAGCTCCTCCATGAGCCGGGCGGACTCCTTGGAGGGGTTCGCCAGGGCCAGCAGCATCGTGCGGAGGCTGGTGCCGGCGTCGGAGCCGATCAGGCCGTTGGCCGCGAAGGCCGCCAGGGTCCCGGTCGTCGACTCCAGGGACAGGCCCATCTGGGAGGACACCAGGCCGGCCTGCTTCAGGGCCCCGGCCAGGTCGGTGACGTCGCCCTGGGCCTTGCCGGCGCCGGCGGCGAGCAGGTCCGCGACGTGCCCGACGTCGCGGCCCTCGAGCTTGAACTGGGTGAGCGCGGTCGCCGCGATCTCGGCGGAGGAGGCGACGTCCAGGCCACCGGCGGAGGCCAGGGCCATGGACCCGGCCAGGGCCCCGCCCAGGGTGTCCTCGGTGGCCACGCCGGCCTTGGACAGCTCGGTGATCGCCTGCGCGGCCTCGGTGGCGCTGAACTGGGTGTCAGCACCGGCCTGCAGCGCGGCCTCGCGCAGCAGGTCCATCCCGTCCGCGGTCTCGTGGGTGGCGGCCTTCACCTCCGACATCTGCTTGTCGAAGTCGGCGTAGCTCTTGATCGCCACGGCGGCGCCGGCGGCCGCGGCGGCCCCGACGCCCAGCAGCGCGGTGCCGGTCGTGGTCCAGGCGCGCTCGTTCTTGGACGCGGACTGCACCAGCTGGCCCATGGCGGTGGTCGCCTGGGTGGAGGACTCCTTGGACTTCTTCCCGACCTGCTCCGTCGCCTTGGTCGCGGCGTCCATCTGGCGCCGGAAGTCACCGATCTCGGCGCGCAGGGTGACGAGCACGGAACGGTCGGCCACGGGGGTCTCCTGGGCGTCGGGGTGGTGCTGGCAGGTGGGTGGATGCACGCGCTGCAGCCCCGCCAGCGGGTGCTGGCGGGGCTGCAGGTGGAGCGGGTCAGGCGCCCGGCGGGCCGGGCATCATCTGCGGGTCGACGTCGGCGGGGTCCATGGCCAGGACCAGGCGCGGCAGGGTGCCGTGCTCGGCCTCCTTGCCGTCAGCGCCCCGCCACTCCTCGAGGGCGGCGCGGGCGTGGCAGATCAGGTGTCCGTCGACCTCCCAGGCGCCCAGGGTGTCGTCGTTCCAGGCCAGGCGCTTGGGCTGCCCGCACCCGCACGAGCACAGGGAGTCCTCGAAGACGGTCAGCGCCAGCGCCAGCGCCCGGTCCCACTCGGTCGGGGCCTTGGACGGCTTGCGCCCGAACCGCAGGACGCTGTGGGCCCACCCGTAGTCCCGGGCGGTCCGCAGCTCTTGGATCAGCCCAGCGTTGCGGCCCTCCGCGAGGCACCGCGCGAGGTAGGGACCGACGGCACCTGCACGCCGCCGCGCAGCTGCTGGGCGGCCATCACGAGCTTGTCGATCTCCCCGTCCCCGACGGCCTCGCGCAGCCGCTTCAGCTGGGCGACGGTGGAGGACGGGGCAACGATCGCGGTGGCCAGGGAGTAGACCGCGACCGCGCGCGGGTCGACGTCGTCGCCGGTGACCGGGACGCCGTCGGCCTTGGCGGCCTTCACCGCGGCGCGGGCCTCGCCCTCGGTGATGCCGCGCAGTCGGAACGGGATCGCGGAGGCCAGCATCTGCTCGCGCACGGCCCGGAACTCCTCCAGCAGGGACTCGGCGCTGTCCTCGTCCATGCCGCGCTCGCCGTCCTCGGCGGGGCGGGCGCGCTCGACCTCGGTGGCGATCTCGTCCAGGCGGGCTCGCAGGTCCGCCCGGGTGATCACCGACACGGTGCGCTCGGGCCGCTTGGCGCCGGAGATCGCGGCGTCCAGGTCGAAGTCGGCCGGCAGGACGGCGTGGTGCTCGGGGACCACCGCGGTGGTCTCGCCGGCGCTGGTGCTGTTCTCGCTCATGGGTCTCTCCGCAGGTCGGTGTGGTGCTCGGGTGCCCGCAGGTCGGGGGGGTGGTGCACCGGGCCGGGGCGACCTGCGGGGGACTCCCCGGCCCGGCGGTCCAGCGCGTGCTGGTCAGCTCCCCGCCGCAGGGGCGGCGCCGACCTTCACGTTCTGCACAGACTGCCCGTCCACGCCCATCGGGACGACCATCTTGATGTAGCCGGTGCGCTCGGTCGGGGCCTGCGGGTCGTCGCAGGTGACCTCGGCGCCGAAGCGGACCTCGTCGCCGTCCGCGAAGGGGACGCGGGACTTGGGGCCCCACCGCTCGTACAGCCACCCGTGGACGCCCTTGGCCTCGAAGATCTTGAAGGCCACGTCCGCGTCCGGGTCGGAGCGCCCGGACTCCAGCAGGTAGCGGAAGAACGTCATGGCCACGGTGAAGTTGGACGCCCCGTAGGTCGTGCTGTTGCCCTCGTCGGCCAGGGACTTCTCGGCCAGCGCGTCGGAGCCGGAGGGCCCGAAGGTGTACGGGGAGGCCAGCACCGCCTTGGACAGGTCGACGCCGGCGTTCAGCTCGGCGGCGGTGGGGTGCTCGGGGTCGGTCGGCGCCTCGGCCAGGAACACCAGCTTGGTGCGGCCGTCGGCCAGGGTCTTAGCCATCAGGGGATCTCCTCGGGGGACTCGGGGGTGAGCGGGGTGGGGGTGGTGCGGGGCTCCCACACGTCGACCGGCTCGACCTGCTCGGGCGGGTCGACGTCATGGGGGTCAGGGGGCGCCAAGGTGGGCGCCGGGGCGGGCGCGGGAGCGGGCGCCGCGGCGTCCTCGGGCAGCGCCGCGCGCAGGTGCGGGAACAGGGCGCTGCCGATCCACGCGCGCGGGACCAGGTGGTCCAGGCGGCGGCCGGTGCGCGTGCTGTAGGCGGCCACGAACTCGTCCAGGGGTGCCTCCAGGGCAGGGGTCGGAGCCCCGCCGCCGTGGTGCTCGCGGGCGGGGCCTGGGCCGGCTGGTCAGCCGGTGATGCCGCGGTACAGCAGCGGCACGAAGAAGCGCGGCGGGGTGGCGCCCTTGTCGAAGCGGACCCGCCCGGTGTCGCCGTCCTCGTAGATCCGGCCGCCGTTGGGCAGGTCGAAGCTCACCAGGGCCTCGTCCGCGATGTCGGCGGCCTCCAGGCACCAGCACTGCGTCCCGGCGGCCGCGGTGACCTGGAAGGGCCAGTCCCGCTCGCTGCCGTCGATCCCGGCCAGGGACTGGGCCGCGCCCGGGCGGTTGCCGGCGGAGCCCCACAGCACCAGGTACGGCAGGACAGCGCCGGTGTTCTCCCCGCTCTTGCACAGCGGCGGGTCCTTCACCAGGCCGTCGAAGACGACCAGCCGCCCGGCGGCCACCTCCTTCAGGCGGTCCAGGACGAGCTGGTGCAGGGCGGGAGCCGACGTCGGGGCGCTAGGCACGGAACCTCTCAGCGATCAGGCCCAGGGCGGCGTCCAGCCCGGGGGAGTACTTCTCGAACGCCGGCCCCATGTAGGGCCGCGGCGCCATCACCGACGTGCCGTACTCGTCCTCGGTGCCGTCCTCGAGGTAGCCGCCGTAGTCGGTGGTCGGCCCGACGTCCCCGATCGCAGACGTGGCCAGCAGCCGGGTCTCGTAGCTGATCGAGTCGGAGTTGTTGCCGGTGTCGACCGGGGACCCGGTCGGCGGGTCGGAGGAGGCCTGGCGCTTGATGTCCGCGCACGTCTTGGCGACGGCCTGGCGGGCGAAGGGCAGGGCCTCGCGGCCGATGCCGGTCAGGTCGCGGGCGAGGGCGTAGACCTCGCGGGCGTCGATGTCGGCGCTGGCCATCAGGCCCCCTCGGCTGGGACGGCCTCGGGGCTCTCGGGGGGGTTGTTCGCGGTTAGGTCGTCGGTGCACACCAGCTCGCGGTCCCAGATCTGGGACCCGGACTTCACGTCGGCCACGCGCAGCCACCGCCCGACCATGGCGGGGTCGTCGGGGTTGGCGAGCACCTGCAGGGTGTCGCCGTCGCGGCCGGCGCGCACGGGCGGCATCGGCGGGTCGGCGGTGAAGGACGCGGCCGCGCTGTAGGAGCGGGAGGACACCTGCTGGCCGACGGCCTCGGCCTCCCGGCTCCCGGACAGCAGCGCCTGCAGGCGCACCATCCCGGTCCAGATCGCCGGCGGCGCGGTCACCGCGGTGGGCCCGGCGTCGCGGGACCACCCGCCGTTGTCGTCGGCCGTGGTGGCCGTGCGCCGGTGCAGGGACACGCGGGTGGTGGCGAAGGAGTCCCCGACGCCGTGGTGGTGCGCGGACCAGCCGGCCGGGAGCACCTGGTGCCCGCGCAGCCCGCCTCGCCCGCCTCGCAGGCCCGGCACGGTCAGTAGTCCATGAACTCGGTGACGGACCAGGACGACAGCTCCTCGGCGTCCTCGGCCTCGACCAGGGCGCGCAGCCCGCGCGCGGACTCGCGCAGCTCCTTGGCCACCGCGGGCCCGTCGGTCGCCAGGTCCTCCTTGCGGATCTTCTTGGCCACGATCGCCTCGGAGCGGGCCGCGATCTCCAGGGCGTCGGCGGCGGCGAGCCGGACGGCGCGCAGCGGCAGGTCGTCGGAGTCGGCCACGGCCTCGGTGGCGGTGATGCCCTGCATCTTCAGCAGGCCCAGCAGCTCGGGGTCGCGCAGCAGCGGGTCGTCGCTGGTGTCGGCGGACAGGAGCCGGACTTGGCCCAGCGGGGTGCCGTAGTCCGGGCCGTCGTCGTCGCCGGCGGGCGGGGTGCTCGGGGTCTCGCTCACGGGGGCTCCTCTGACGGCCTATGACCAGGTTGTTCGGTGGTGCGCTGCTGGCCCGCCCCGGCCCCGGGGAAGCGGGTCGGGACGGGCCAGCAGGTGGTGCTACGCGCTCAGGCTCAGGAGCCGGTGGAGGCGTAGGTGGCGATCGGGTCCAGGCTGCCCGCGCCGGCGATGTGCCGGCCGCGGTAGCTGATCGTGTCGTCCTTGAAGGACCCCTCGTCCACCGGGACGGACCCGCCGCCGACGCGGGAGCCCTGGTCCATCCGCACGCGGATGTCGGGGTTCTCCTCCCCGCGCATCTTGGCGAAGGCGATCGCCGGCCGGGCCACGGTCGGCGCCGGGACGATGAACCAGGTGGTGTCGGCCTTGGCGGACTCGTTGATGATCGAGACCCACCACGAGACGACGATGTCGAACTTCCCGAACAGCGGGTTGGGCCGGAAGTACTTCTGCGAGCCCTCGGTGACCTCGATCGTCGGGGTGTTCACGATCGCCTCGGCCTGGAACTGCAGGGCCTGGGGGACGACCAGGCGCAGGCGGGTGCCGGCCAGGCGCACCGGGCGCCCGTCGCGGCCCTTGCGCTTGGAGATGGCGATCCACGCCGCCTCCAGGTTCTCCCGGGTCAGCGGCTTGTTGTCGACCGGGTTGGACACCTTGCCGGCGGCCCGGTTGGTGAACAGCGCCGTGTTGGGGCCGGTCTTGGTGACCAGGGCCTCGAAGGTCACCCGGTCCTCGGTCGCGCGGGCGCCGGCGGCCAGGTCGTCGGGCAGGGACGCCAGGCCGTCCAGCTCGTCGTTCTTCCGCAGCTCGAAGGTCAGGTCGAACGTGTTACCGAACTTCCGGGCCGACAGCTCGTACTCGTCCTCGTCCTTGGACCGGCTCTTGTACTCCTCGCCCTCGTGGACCTCGTCGAAGGCGTCGCGGCCGCCGAACAGCTCGATGAACTTCTTCTTCTTGAAGTCCTTGACGACGGTCGGCTTGGCGATCTGCTGCCACTCGGGGGTGATCTCCTCGTAGGCGGCCAGCATCTCCACGTCGAAGGACTGACCCAGCAGGATGTTGAAGTCCGGGCGGGCCAGGGCCTCGCGCAGCGCGAGGGAGGCCCACGGGTTGGAGCCGGTCGTGCCGGCGGTGAACAGCTCGGCCGCCTCGACCACGCGGGCCAGGTGGTCCTGGTCGGGGGTGCGCTGGGGGCGGTCCCACAGCTGGCGCGGGATCAGGTCGGCGGTGTGCAGGATCTGCTCCATGGCAGGGGACCTCTCAGGCTCGGGTGGTGCTCGGGGCGGGGCTGGTCAGGGGGTCGTGCTGGTGGTGCGGGTGGTGCGCGGGGCTGGTCAGGACTGGGCGTAGCCGACCGCGACGGCCTCGACCGTGCCGACGTCGCCGGCGGCGCCGCCCTTGATCGTCAGCGCGGTGCCCCACAGGCTGTTGCTCGCGCCGCTGGTGGCCGACAGCACCTTGGAGCCGTCGTTGGCCAGGTACAGGGGGGATCCGACCTGGGTCACGGGGCCGGTGACCTGGACGTCCCAGGACTTGTCCAGCCACACGGTGGCGCCGCCCTCGGGGGTGCGGTCGGTCTGCGCGACGCCGCAGATCCGGCCGACGCGGACGGGGTCGCCGCTCTTGGTGCCCTCCGGGACCGGGATGTGGATGTGGTTGGCGTCGGACAGGCGCTGGTTCTTGGCCATGCTCGGGGTCTTCTTCCTGCTCGTGCTCGAGGTGGGCGGGCGGTGCGGTAGTGCTCGTGCTGGTCGCTCAGGCGCCGGTGGTGGCCTTGGCCTTGCCGCGGGCGGCCAGGACCCGCTCGCGGAAGCTGGCCTCGGTCAGCGCGACGGTGCCGCCGCCCTGCTCGCCACCGGTGCCGCCGGCGGACTCCTTCACCGACCCGGTGTCGGCGCCGACGCCCTTGGGCAGCCCGGTGACGCCGTGCGCCTCCAGGAGCGCGACGGCCTCGGTCTCCTTGGCGGTGCGCGCGGCCTCGGCCAGCGTGGTCAGCGCGGCCTCGTCCAGGCCGCCCTGCTCGGTCAGCGGCGGCGCGGCCGCCAGCACGGACTCCACGACCTGCACCTGCACGCTGGCGGGCAGGAGCCGGGAGGACTCCAGCACCTTGGCGACCAGCGGGCGGGCGATGTTGCGGGCCTTGGTCTCGGCCAGCGCGCGCTCGGCCACCTGCGTGCGCTCGCGCTCGGCGGCCAGCTGGGTCTGCGCCTCGCGCAGCGCCGACAGCTCGGACTCCTCGATCTGGACGTGTCCCACGGTGATGCCTCCTGGAGGGGTGGTGGTGCTCTCGGTGATCGCGGCCCCCACGACGGGGACCGTGGGGGGAGTGGACTGCCCGGGGGCCGCGTTCGGGTCCGGGACGTAGGTGGTGACCGCGCGCACCGCTTCCGGGGTGCCGGTCAGGGCCAGGGCGCCGTCCTCGCCGGCGGCGTAGGCCTGCCGGTACAGCTGGTCGCGGCCCTGGTAGTAGACCTCGAAGATCACGTCGCTGTCCGTGAAGTCGCGCAGCGAGGCGTAGCCGTCCTGCTCGCGCCAGGCGTCGCGGATCACCGTGCGGAGCGCGTCGCGCAGCTCGTTGCCGGTCAGGTCACCGGGCAGGGCCTCCGCGACCTGGTCGGCGTCGACCTCCGCGGCGTGGCGGGCGGACTCCATCAGGGAGACCAGCGCGCCGCCGGCGCCGGCGTTCGTCACGAAGTCCACCGACGTGCCGCGCTGGCCGGGGATCAGCTTGGTGGCGATCTTCCCGGAGCGGCCGTCGCGCTCGCCCTGCGTGAACTCCGCGGCCGCGATGATCGACAGGCCGATGTCCTTCCACAGCGCCTCCACGACGGGGGCGTGGTGGGCGTGCACGACGACGTCGGAGTACAGGCCCGGGCCCTCGGGGCCGGCGTCCTCCCAGACCGGGGTGGAGTCGATCCGGCCGGCGAGCTTGAGCACGGAGCGCTCGGGCTGCTGCCACTGCTCGGACTCGGTCGGGTGGTCCAGGTACATCTGGGTCCCCTGCGCGAACAGGGTGGGCCCGTCCCGCTTGATCACGTCGGCGGGGTAGTAGCAGCTGGAGCCCCACCGGTCGCCCTCGATCAGCTTCCCGCGGAAGCGCTTGGACCCGTCCGGGCGGGTGGCCAGCGCGGTGTCGCCGCTGGGCAGCGTCCCGGTGGCCTCGTGCAGCTCGATCTTCATGCTGTCCTCCGGGACGCGGCGATGTCGGTCAGGGTCTTCAGCGGCGTGACCCCGTAGGAGTCCCGCCAGCCGGGAGTCGTGCGCTTGGTGGACAGGTCGTCCCAGGTGATGTCGCCGGCGTTCAGCAGCCGCAGCCGCTCCGTCCCGGCCGGACCGCCGCCCATGACGCGCACCTGGTCGGCCTGGGTGAGGCCGGCGAACTTGGCCCGGGCGTCGGTCAGGGCGTCCGGCGGGTCGTCCAGGTCGAAGCCCAGGGCCCGCCAGGACTTGACCTTGGGGCCGCGCCGGCACCGCCCGGACTGGTGGTCCTCGGGGCCGGGCACGGTCAGCGGGTAGGACTTCCCGTGCTTGGCCCAGCACGACGGGCAGGTCGTGACGTCCAGCGTGGCCAGCCACGTCCACTCCTCCAGGACGTCGGCGTTCGCCAGGTCGTTCTGGTGGGCCGCGGCCCGGTGGGCGTCCAGCATCTCGGTGCGCGCGACGTTCAGGGCTCGCGCCAGGCCTCCGGTGAAGCCGGCGCCGTCCTTGGTGCCGACGGCGGCGCGCACCCGGGCGACCATCCGCGCCGCGGCCGTGCGCGGGCTGGAGCCCACGGCGATCCCGCGGACCAGCTCGGCGTTCACCGCGGCGGTGGACTGCGCGGACAGCGGCACCAGGGTGCTGGTGATCTGCTGCGTGGTGCGGGCCACGATCGCGGCGAGCTGGGCGGGGGACAGGCGGTTGAACGCCACGACCAGCTCGAGCTGGGACCCGGCGACCGCGGGCATCTGCACGGCGGTCATCTGCGCGTGCGCGTGCGCGGCGTCCGCGGCGACCGACCCGACGTCGCGGACGATCCGTGCGCCGGCGTCGGCCACGACCTGCTCGAGCGCTTCCCGGGTGGCGTCCAGGGCCCGGATCAGCCGCTCCTCGCGGGCCAGGGCGACCCGGGAGGGCCACCCGTCGCGCTCGGCGGTGGCGACCAGCTCGGTGATGGTCTGCTGCCACTCCGGCTCCAGGACCGCCCAGGCCGCGCCCCACGCGCGGATCAGGTCCCGCTCGGTGGCGTCGACCTGGGCGTTCAGCAGGACCCGCAGGCCCTCGCTGATCCGCAGGACGTCGCGGGTGATGGCCACGGCGCCCTCCAGGCGGGGTCAGGTGGTCGCGCTCGCCTCGGTGGCCGCGCGCTGCGCCGGCACCGCCGGTGCGGGCTGGCCGTACAGGGAGTCGGGGGCGTCGCCGCGCTGGCGGGCCCCCACGACCCTGGCCGCGGCGGCCACGGCCGGGTCGGTGAAGTTGCCGTCCTTGTCGGTCATCTCCTCCAGGACGCCGTCCACGTCCTCGACCCCGATGACCTCCAGGGCCAGGCGGACGATCTCCTTGGGCGGCACGCCCAGCTCGTCCGCGATCTTCAGGGCCTCCAGGACGGCCTTGGGGTCGGTCTTCTCCAGCGGCGGGAAGACGATCTCCACCTGGGGGTCGGTGTCCTGCGCCAGGCGCACCTGCTCGCGGCCGAACTCGTCGCGGATCACGGTCCCCTTCAGGGGGCCCTGCGGGGCGCGCACGGCCTCGGTGATGGCGTAGGCGAGGATCCGCCGGTCCGCCTCGGCCCACCGGGTGCGCCGGGTCCCCAGGATCAGCTTGGTGGGCTCGTCCAGGGTGGTGGCCGTCGCCCGGGCCCCGGTCACCCCGGGGTCGGCCAGCAGCATCGTCACCGGCAGACCGACGCCGGCCGCGACCATCGCCGCGAGCGGCCGCCCGGACTCGGAGTCCACCGTGGCGCCGGTCTTGGGGATGGCCTCCAGCGCGCCCTCGGGAGCGTTGGCGATCGCGCCGGCGGTGGACTCGGTGCCCTCCCCGGTGCGGGGCCGCTCGGCGCGGACGGCGGCCGCTGCGGCGGCGGCCTCGGCGGCCACCGCGGCGTCCTTGATCTTCTGCGCGGCCTTCTGGGTCTTGGAGGCGATCGCGCCCGGCGAGCGCCGCCAGGCGAACCTGGACAGGGCCTTCACCAGCTGCGCCCAGTCGGCCAGGAAGTCGCGGTAGGCGCGCGCCCACGGCAGTGCCGTGTAGACGTCGCCCACGCCCCACTTGGTGTCCTTGGCGCGGTTCACGGAGACGTGCAGCACGGGGGCGTCCCAGCGGACGTCGATCAGCTGCCCCTCGAGCTTGACCTGCGCCAGGCGCACCCGGGGCCGGTAGTTCAGCGACGGGTGCAGCTCCTTGATCGCCTCGCGGGTGATCGTGCCGTCCGGGGTGATCACCGGGGCGGTGTAGCAGCGCAGGTAGTACCAGGCCTCGGCCCGGTCGTCGGGGTTGGCGATCACGTCTTCGATCTCGTCCCACGGCAGGGTCCGCACCTGCACGGCGCCGGTCTTCATGCCGGTGAACAGCACGGCGAAGACCTGCCCGTCGGTGCCCAGCGCGCGCTCGTTCTCCTCGCGGGCCTGCTCCCCGAACCACGCGGTCTTGTTCGCCTCGTCGTCCACGGTGGCCTGCACCACGGCGTTGACGTCCTGGCCGCCGTCCTTGCCGGTCGCGCGGGCGGTGATGGTGCAGCCCTCGCCCCAGACGTAGGCGTGGCGCAGGGCCAGGGCCCGCCCGATCAGGGGGTTCGTGGCGGCCATCGCGCGCCCGACGGCGGAGGCCTGGCGCAGGCCGGCGCGGCTGAAGGACTCCGAGGCGTTCGTGGTGATCTTGCGCCAGCCGGCGTCCTCCATCGCCAGCTCGGCGTCGGCGTAGGCCTCCTGGACGTGCAGGGAGGCCTCCTGCAGGGCGTGCACCGCGGTGTCGATCTCGCCCACCAGCTCGCCCTCGATCACCGGGCCGGCGGACTCGGTCAGGGCCAGGTCGGTCCCGGGCCGGCGGCCGCGGAGTCGGTCGAGCATGGACACGTCGGCGCCCTCCTCGGGTCGGTGGTGGTGGGTGGATCCACGCGGCTACCGTGGGCGGCGAGCGCTGATCCCGGCCCCTGCCGGGGGTAGGGGCTCGCTGCGCGCCCGGTGAGCCGGTGAAGGCGTGAGCCGGCGGGAGACCTCCCGCCGGGCCGGGCGTGGCCCTCCAGCGGGGGGCGGGGCCGTAGTACCGACCGCGGCGGTGGCCCCGCCCCTTGGGTCAGGCGGTGAGCACCAGCTGGCGGCGGGCCTCGTCGCGCAGCAGGTTGGCGCGGCGCCGGTTCTCCGCCCCGGTGACGACCTCCAGGTGCTCGGTCCGCACGCACAGGCGGACGCCGCACAGGTGGTCCGGCTCCTCGCCGGGGAAGACCATCACGCCGGCGAGCTGCACGGCCATCAGGTGCGCGCCCAGGGACCGCTCCCCGTCCCACGCGGTGCCGTACCCGGACCCGTTGACCAGCCCGGTCCACAGCAGGCACGGGCCCAGGTCCGGGCGCCGGGCCGGGACCGGGCCGGGTGCGGTCTGCTCGAGGAAGCGCGCGACGGGGTCGACGCGGCGGATCCGCGGCCGCGGTGCCTGGGCGTTCCCGTACCGGGACCACCGGTAGTAGCAGCGCGAGCACAGTCCGCGGGCCTTCACCGGCCGGCCGTCGTGCTGGCAGGTCCCGGTCGTGTCCACACCATGATCATGGGTGCTCTTCGACGCCCTGACCAGCGGGTATGCGGCGGGCCTTCCTCCTCTGGCACCGCAGGTGCGGTGCTCAGACCAGGTAGGCCATCTCGTCGTCCTCGTCGTCCAGCAGGTCGTCCTGGTCCACGATCTCCAGCGCCCCGCCGGTCAGCAGGGGCTGCAGGACCAGGCGGTTCAGGCCCTGGGACAGGGCGTCGACCTGGTCGTCGTGCGCGCCGTAGGGGAAGCCGGTGGCCTCGGTCACCAGGCCGGCGACCCAGGGGGCCAGCTTGGCGGTCGGCAGGTGCACGTTCCCGGCCTCGACCAGCGGGCTGATCGCCCGGGCGCGCGCGACCTTGGAGCCCTGCGGCTCCTCCGGGACGATCCCCGGCACGCTGTGCCGCAGGGCCGCGATCACCGCCGGGCCGTTCGCCTTGTCCTCCACGAGCTTCAGCAGCGCCTGCGGCCACACCGCGGTCAGGTCCCGGAACTCCCGCACGGTCGCGGGGAAGTCCCAGCGGCCGCGCACCTGGTCCAGCAGGTAGCAGTCGATCCCGCGGCGCAGCCACACCTGCCCGACGACGTAGTCGGAGGCGTCGGTGTCCTTGAAGGTCAGGTCCCAGGTCTGCAGCATCTCCACGCCCTCGGTGTCATCCACCCCGGGCACCCACCGCGACCCGTCGGCGCGCTCCACCCACAGCGGCGCGTGGTAGCGGCGCGGCTGGTCGGGCCCGCCGTCGAAGTCCTCGGCCTTGAAGATGTCGCCGGCCTCGGGGGTGGGGCGCCCCTGGAACAGCGACGCCCACGTCCTGGCACCGACGGCGACCTTCCGCTGCAGCCACTGCTTCAGGGTCCGACCGCGGGCGGACTCCATGAACTCCCCGGGCTGGCGGCCCAGCGGGTCGGTCTCGCCCAGCTCGGGCTTGTGGTCGGCCTGGGCGGGGATGTTGACCACGGTCCAGCGGTGGCCGTCCTCGGCGGCCAGCAGCCGGCCCGCCAGGTCGTCCTCGTGCCACCTGGTCAGGATCAGGATGACCGGGGCGCCGGGCGACAGGCGGGTGGAGGCGACGTCGGTCCACCAGTCCCACGCGGCGTCGCGGTAGACCTTGGAGTCCGCCTGCGCACGGTCCTTCAGCGGGTCGTCGATCAGCATGACGTCCGCCGGCCGCGACGTGAGGCCACCGCCGATGCCGACCGCGAAGATCCCCCCGCGGTGCCCGGCGATCTCCCACTCGTGCTGCGCGCTCACGTTCCCGTTGACGCGGATCCCCAGCTGCGGGGAGTGCCCCTCGATCTCGGAGCGGATCAGGCGGCCCATCCGCCGGGCGACGTCGTGGGCGTAGGAGGCGATCACCACCCGGGTGTCCGGGCGCTTGGCCAGCAGCCACACCGGCGTCCACTTGGTGCAGACCGTCGACTTCCCCTCCTGCGGGGGCATGGAGATGATCAGCCGGGAGTCCGGGGTGTTGATCGCCTTCACGATCTGCTCGTTGATCAGGTCGATCGCCGGCGTCCGGCGGAAGCGCGGGTCCATCTCCGCGGCCAGGTCCGCCGGCGTCGACCACCGCCCAGCGGCGGCCGCGGGACCGGTGAACCTGCCGACCAGGTCAGCCGCCCACGCGCGCTGGTGGCGCGGGCGGGCCGTCGTCGTCATCGTCGCCACGAGCACCCCCTGGACGCGCGAAGGCGCCCACCAGCAGCTGCTGGGGGCGCCGTGGGTAGACCTCCGGTACGGCCGTGAGTGTTACACCCCCGGTAGCGCCCTGTTCACCGCTTCCCACGAACGGCCGGACTCGTCCCGGTCTCGGGCGGCCTTCTCGGCGGCGTAGATGTCCTGGACGGCGTACAGCGGCCAGCCGCGCGCGTCGCGGCGCCGCTCGACCAGGTGGCCCCGGTTCGCCCACTGGCGGATGGTCCCGGGCTTGCGGCGCGCGAGCGCTGCGGCCTGGACGGTGCCCAGCAGCTGCTCGACCGGGACGTCGTCCTCCTCCACGGCCATGGCGCTCACCGGACGCCGGCCAGGGCGAGGCCAGCGGACAGGCAGACGGCGATCGCCAGGGTCCCGGCGGCCGTCCGCTTCAGCGGCGGGGGCAGCGGGGGGCCCTCGACCAGGTCGTGCTCGTCCAGCAGCTGGCGGATCTCGCGGTCCGTGCGGCGGGTGCGGCGGCGGATCTGCCAGGGGTGCCCGCCGTCGACCGCGCGGGCCAGCCACCGCTCGGCGCGGGCGATCGTCTCGGTCACCGGGGGTCCTCGGGCAGGTACTTGGCCGCGATCGCGCGGACGCCGGCGAGCGGGTCGGGGTCGGGCAGGGAGTAGCGGGGGCCGGTCCTCGGGTCGGTCACGACGACGCGGGGGCCGTCCAGGGACACGGCGGGGGCGGCCTCGGAGGACAGGTGCGCGATCGCCTCCGCGAGGCGGGCGGCCTGGGGGTGGACGACGTCGGCCAGGAGCGCGGCCTCGGCCTGCTCGGTGGCCAGCTGCTCGGTGGAGACGCGGCGGAGCACGGAGTGGCGGCGCACGGTGGCCGGGTAGTCGCTCACCGGGCGCCGGCCAGGGCGCGCTCGCGGGCGGGCTTGCGGGTGTGGGCGCGCAGGAGGGCGGCCACGATCCGCTGGTAGTCGGCCTGGGCCCACAGGCCCCGGCAGGTCGCCTGGGTGCACTCCACGACCTCGGAGCCGTCCTCGCGGACCAGGGACAGGCAGTCGCAGCGCGGGCACGGGGTGGCCATCCGGTGGCGGACGGGCTCCATGCCGGCGAGGCGCTGGACGTGGTCGTGGATCCGCAGGACGTCGCGGCCCAGCTCGGTGGCGAGGGGCCCGGCGAGCGCGTCGTCTAGGTGGTCGTCCAGGTAGGCGAGCGCCCCGTACAGCGACCGGCGGGGCCCGGTGGTGCGGCCGTCTCGGTCGTCGGCCAGGGCGGCGATGGTGTCGGCCCACTCCGCGGCCCAGGAGCGCACGGCGTCGACCTCGTCCAGGGCGGGGGAGGGGCTGGCGGGGTGGAGGGCGGCGGGGCCGCGCACGCCGACGTCGGCGGCCCGGCCCTTGGACAGGGTGCCGTCGCCGGCGCGGGTGGCCAGCGCCAGGTGGTCGGGGATCTGGCGCAGGGCGGCCCGGACGCCGGCGGCGTGCGGGGCGCACCAGGTCGGCTCGCCGGTGGTCGGGCAGTGCCGGCCGGGGCAGGGCGGGCCGTCAGGGACGGTGGCCGCGGCGGTGGGCTCGGGCGCGGTGCGGGGCGCGGGGATGCTCACGCACAGCATCGTCGCGCCCCGCCCGGGCGCGTGCGGGTGGTTCGCTCAGACCTGCTCGGGCCAGTGCCAGGTGCCGGGTGCGCGCTGGCCGTCGGGCCGGTCGTCGTGGGCGATGCCGCCCATCTCCAGGGGGTGGAAGAACAGGCCGGAGGGGTTGACCGCGCACAGCCCGACCAGCTCGTGGTCGGGGTCGTCGGGGTCGGTCACGGGCGAGGCGACCTCGGTGACGATCGCGGCCCGGCAGGCCGGGGGGAAGCGGCCGTCCGCGCTGCCGCGGGCGACGTAGTGGACGATCCGGCCGACGCTCGGGGTGGGCATGGGCGGACGCTACCGGGGGTGGGCGGAGGGGGCCTGGCCGTCGTGGCCGGCGCCGTCCGGGCGGCGGCGGGCGTTGCGGAACAGCCACGCGCGACCGGGGTAGCGCGCCGCACCGCACGCGCACCGCTCCATGCCCGCGCTCAGACCGACCCACCCGCGGGTCTGCCACCTGCAGCGGTGCCACCGGCGCGGGAGGGGCGCGGACCACCACGGGACGCCGTCGCGGTGCTCCAGCTCCAGGGTCGCGCGCCGGTCGCGGGCGCTGCGGACCACGATCTGCGCGGCCACCCACTCCTGCTCCGCCGCGCTCGCGGCGCCCAGCCCGTCGCCGCTCACCAGCGGGCCCGCTCGCGGTCGTGCTCGGCGTCCTCGCCGTCGGCGTGGCAGTCCTCGTCCAAGGCGAGGCGGTCCGCCTCGTCCAGCTCGTCGGAACGGCGGTGGACGCGGCCGCGCCAGTGGAAGTGGTAGCCGGCCAGGTCGCAGCCGGCCAACTCGCAGACGTCGCGGGTGACGTGCATGTGCACGCGCGGGTCGGCGCCCCAGCGGGCGAGGCCGCGGACGACCTCGCGCAGGAACGTGCCGGTGGTGTCGACGTCCCAGGCGATGTGCACCCGGACCGGCAGGGGCACCTGGTGGCGGCCGTACATCAGGTCGACCACGCCCTGCTCGAACTCCTCGCGGCCGGCGCGACGCACGGACGCCGGGTGCAGCAGCTGCTGGACGCCGACCTTCTGCCGGGTCACGCGGTCACCCCGGCGCGGCGGGCGATCGCCAGGTCCTCGGCGTCCATCGCGGGCCGGGTGACGCCGGCCTGGCACTCGGAGCAGTCGCAGCCGACGGCGTGGACGCGCTGCAGCCGCCGGTCGGGGTGGGCGGCGATCGCCGCCTGGGCCAGCTCCAGGCGTTCGGCGGCGCCGGGTGCCCACCGGGCGCCGACCGCGACGGAGGCCTGCTCGGTCGTCCAGCCCTCGACGGCCCAGTCCAGGAGCCACCAGGCCAGCAGGCCCGGGCCATCGCTGGAGGCGAGCGCTGCGGCGACGTCGCGCAGCACGGCATCGCGCAGGGCGCCCTGGGGGTCGGAGGTGAGGACACCGTGCGCGATGACCTCGGCCTCCCACCGCTCGATCTGCGGCGCCGAGTCGGCCAGCGCTTGGGTCTGCAGGACCGGGCGGGCGGTGCCCACGACCAGCCGGTACGGGCCGCCGGCGAAGTACGCGGCCGCGGTGGCCTCGGCGTGCTCGAGCACGGCGGCAGCGGTCGAGCCGGACGCGGTGAAGAAGGCCTGGTGGTCGGTCATCGGGGGTCCTCTCGGGTGAGGCGGGGGGAGGGCAGGCGCCGCCACACGGCGCCCGGCGGGATCGTCGTGGGCTTGTGCTGGGCGCACCGGTAGGCGTGCTCGGGCAGGAGGACCCCGACGGCGTCGCGGGCACAGGCGCCGAGGCCGCACAGGGGCCGGGACGGCGCGGTCACTGGCCGATCACCGCGGTCCGTACCTCGGTGCGCGCGGGCAGGACGTCGACCTGCAGGACCAGGAGGCCGGCCAGCAGGTCGGTGTGCTCCTGGGGGGTCAGGTCCACGCGCCAGACGTGCACGCCGTGGCGGTCGGTGCGCTGGTAGCGCGGGGTCAGCTCGTGGCGGGGCCACGCCGGCCAGTCGTGCCCGCCTCCGTCCGGCCACCGCAGGTGCACGCCCTCGGGCGGAGGGATCAGCGCGCCCTCCACCGGCGCGGGGCGCTGGTCGACCTCGAGCTGGGGGCGGCCGGTCAGCAGGCGCAGCAGCGACCGCAGCCACGGGTCGCGGCGCGGCAGGTGAGAGGCGGCCAGGGCGTCCTCGGGCAGGCTCACGGGCGCTCGCCGCCCTGCTCGCGCAGCAGCCGCTCAGGGACCGCGTCGACCTGGTCGGCCAGCGACGCCGCCAGGTAGGCGTCCTCCCCATGGGCGGGGCACCGGCGCTGCCCGCCCTCGGTCATGTCGCACGAGCACTCCGGTGCGTCCACGTCCAGTGCATCGCGCATGTGCGTCAGGACGGCGGATCGGCGGGGCTCGGGCATCAGGTCAGCCATCAGGAACGGGCAGACGTGGGGCTCGCCGCTGGCGCAGTCCGGGCAGCCCAGCGCCTCCCCACGCAGGTCCCCGCCGGACACCTCCGGCGCGGCCGCCGCGGTGAGCCGGGCGGCCACCACGGCGACAGCGGCACGGACGCTCACGGCGGCGTCGCGCCGGTAGGCGGCGACTAGCCGGGGGTTCTCGTGGTCGGTGCGAGCCACGACCTGAGCCCATGACCCGCGGCCGGCCCCGGCGACGTCGGCGTTCCACGCCGCCTCGGCTGCCTCCTCGATCAGCCGCTCTACCGTGGCGGGGGTCGGCCAGCGCCACCTCGGTGGCGAGCACGCCCAGGGCGACGTCGGCGTGGTGGCTGTACCAGGCACCGCTGCCGACCGGGCCGAACGGCAGGACGTCGTGCACGCGCCACGGGCAGGCGCTGCACTCCCAGCCAACGACGGCCAGCCGGCCCTCCCGCTCCTCGGTGAACGAGCGGGCGCGGTGCTCGGCCAGCGCGGTGGCGATGGCGTCCCGCAGGGCGGCGCTCATCCCTGCTTGCCCAGGATCCGGCGCACGCGGGGCCGGCTCACGCGGGTGCGGCGGGCGATCTCGGTCTCCGGGATCCCCGCCGCGGCGGCGCCCTTCACGGTCTGCTCGAGCGCGGCGAGGGCGTCCGCGAGCTGCTGGCCGACGCGGTCGCAGTCCTCCGGCGTCGTGGTGGTGGTGGGCATCAGCGGGTCCTCCAGGTGGGCGGGCGGGTCAGGGGGCGCGGACGCCGGCGGCGTCCAGCGCGCGGGCGACGGCGGTGGTCGCGCGGTCCAGGGTCCCGGCCCTCGGTCGCCAACCAGTGCGGGTCGTCCTCGTGCTCGGCCTCGGCCATGGCGGACGCGCCGATCAGCGCTCGGGCCTGCGGGACGGTCAGCAGGACCGCGACGTGCGAGGGGACGGCGGGGCTCATGTGGATTTCCCGCGGGCGCGCATGACGGTGGTGGCGCCGACGCCCAGGCGAGCGGCGACCTGCCGGTACGTCAGGCCCTGGTCGTGCAGGCGCTCGATCTCGGCCACGTCCAGCGGGGGGAGGCGGTTCGCCCCGCCGGACCGGGTCGCGCGGTCGTCGCGCAGCTCGACTCCGGCGCGGCGCAGGTGGCGTCGGACCACCGGTGGCCAGGTGCCGTGGGCGGCGGCGATCTCCGGGACCGTGGCGCCGGCCCGGTAGGCCGCGACCCACTGCGGATTGGGGGTCAAGGGCTGCCCGCCGCGACTGCGGGTGCTGGTGCGGCGGGGCCGGGGCCGGGGCGCAGGCGCGGGGGCCGGGGTGGCGCTGGCGCACCACCCGGACGTGCGGTGCCAGGCGAACAGGTCGACGTCGTCGGCGTCGAAGCCGCACGACGGGCACGCGCCGGCGGGTGTGGTCTCGGTGTCCACGACGGTGCTCACGAGCGCGCGGCGAGCACCGGGGCGACGTAGACGCCGGTCGAGCGCAGGACCAGCGTGGTGCCGGTCTCCAGGGCGACGTCGGCGCCGTGGATCTCGCAGCCGGCGGCGCAGCCCAGGGTCCCGAACAGGGCGCCGGGGACCAGGGTCAGCGGGTGGCCGTGCTCGCCGCACAGGGCGGGGGTCTCGTCGGCGGCCGCGGCGGGCAGCACCAGCTCGACCTCGTCGTCGGCGGCGAGCGCGGCCAGGCTCTCGTGCTGGTCGCGGGCGTCGCGCTCGGCGTCCAGCGCGGTCTCGGCCTCGTCGGTGAGGAGCAGCCACGGGCCCTGGTCGGTCCAGCGGCGGGCCACGCGGGCGTCCAGGAGGGCCAGGACGGTGGGGGCGTCGACCTCGGCCGCGGTGAGCGGGACGGGGCGGCCGTAGCGGGTCAGGTCGGCCAGGCGGGTGGCCAGCGGGGTGGTGGTGCGGTCCATCGGGTGCTCCTGGGGGATGTCTCGCGGTGCGGTCCCAGTCCTGATCGGCTGGTGTCACGAACAGTACAGCACTTGTGTCACGTTCGCTACAGGGTCACCCGCTCGGCGCGGCGCGCTACCGTCCGCACCGCGGGCCCGGCGGCCCGGAGTGGAGGCCAGGCCGGCGGCGCTCGACCACCTACAGGCCGGACACCTGCACCGCGGCGCCGCCGCCGGTGGGCACGCGCTGCCCGCACGCCGCGCAGTCCGCCCACCCGGTGGGCACGCCCAGGCGCAGCACCGGCACCAGCTCCCCGCGTGGATGCACGCAGTCCGCGGCGCGGCCGCCCTCGCTCACGGGCGCAGGCCGTGCAGGACGGCGCCGTGCTCGAGCAGCCCGGCGAGCAGGCGGCAGCAGCGCGGGTCGCCGGCGAGCGCACCGGGGAGCACGACGGCGTGGGCGGCCTCGAGCGCGGCCAGCGCTTCCTCGCGCCTCACGGCGTCGACACCTGCACCAGCGGCGTGCGGCAGTACTCGCACTGGTACGGGCCGCCGGCGGCCAGCACCCCGACGGCGACGTACTCCAGGCGGACCTCGCGGTGCCACCCGTGGGTCGCGCAGTCCTCGTTCGGGCAGGCCAGGACGATCAGGGGCAGGGGCCTGGGTGGGGCGGGCCAGTCCATGGTCCGCAGGGGCTGGTCGTCGGGGCGGGGCGTGGTGGTCTCGGGCACGGGTCCTCCAGGTGCGTGGTGGGTGGTCACTGGGCGGTGGCCTCGGCCACGGCGGACAGCTCGCGGGGCACGACCTCGCCCAGGATGGTGGGCCAGACCTCCGCGACGGCCTGCTCCAGGCCGGCGGCCACGAGCGCCACCTGGATGCCCTCGATCACGCGGCGCAGCGCGGCCTCCATGAACTCGCCCTGCTCGCGCTCGAGCTGCAGGCGCATCTCGGCGGGCTGGTCCAGGCCCAGGAGGCGGGCGCGGCGCTGCATCACGAGCACGATCGCGCGGACGGCGGCCGCCCTGGTCTCGGGGGTGCCGGCCTGGTCGGTGGCGTCGGCCCACAGGGACAGCTGCAGGGCGTCCAGGCGGTCGGCTTCCAGGTCGCGCAGCTCCTCGGCGGGCTCGGTGACGGTGCGGTCCATGGCGCGCTTCACGGCGTTGAAGGCGGTGGCCTTGTCGGCGTACTTCAGCTCGCGGGCGATGGTGGCGTAGGACGCGCCGGCCAGGCGGAGGTTGATCGCCTCGGCGGTGCGCTGGGCGGCGGACAGGCGTCGGGGGCTGGTCTTGGACTCGGCCATCAGGCGCGGCCCCCGCCGGTGCCGGGGCGGCGGACCTCGACCGCGGACGTGGCGTCGAACTCGTGCTGGCACGACGGGCAGGTGATCACCCGGGTGCGGTCGCTGCGGAGGGGCGGCTGGGGGCCGGTGGGCAGGCGGGGTGCCTTGGCGGCGGCGTCGCGCACGCCCTTGGCCAGGCCGTCCAGGTCGTGGACGGACCAGCCGGTGCCCCGCAGGTTCGAGCCGAGGGCGGCGACGGACGCGGCCTGGCGGACGGGATCGTAGGTGGCCCGGTCGGAGTGCCGGTTGTCCCCGACGTTGATCTTCCTGGCGGCGACGTCGTCCACGTCGACCCACACCGCGGCGATCTGCTCCCAGCCCAGGCGGATCGCGGCGGCCAGGGTGTTGTTGCCGGCCAGCACCTCGTCGGGCCGGCCGGTGTGGGTGCCGCGGTTGACGGTGATCGGCTTGTACTGGGCCAGCTCGTCCAGGGACTCCGCGATGGAGGGGACGTCGCCTCGGCGGGCGTTGTCGACGTAGGGCTGCAGCAGGGCGACGTCGACCAGCAGGGCGGGGTCGTGGGCGTCGAAGCGCACCAGGTCGCCGGGGGCGGGGTTGTCAGCCCTGGTGGTTGCCGGGGGGCTCTCAGGCGGCATCGGTGGCTCCGGGGGATGTCTGCGGGGCGGGGGCGAGCTGCTGGGCGGTGGCGGGCTGCTGGGCGGTGGTGAGGCGGGCCAGCTCCTCGAGGGCGACGCGCAGGTTCCGGGCCTTGACGCCCACCACCAGCTCGTCGCCGTGGGGGGAGTCGCGGTCGGCGTCCAGGCGGTCGCTGCTGGCCAGGCCGGCGGTCAGGGCGGCGATGGCCTGGGCCGGGGTGGGGGTCGGGTGCTGGGTGCGTCGGCGGGTGCGACCGATGGTGGTCATGGCAGGAGTCTCCGTGGTGGGCGGTCGGTGGGGGTCACGGTCCAGCAGCCGTCGCTGGCGGGCCGAACGGTCTGGCGGACGCCGGTCTGCTCGGAGGCGTCCACGGCCTCGCGCAGGGCAGCAGACCAGGCCCGGTGGTGGCCAGGGGCGTGCAGCGTCCAGTCGGGTTGGGCGGCGCGCATGGCCTGGGCGAAGCCGGTGCTGTCCAGGCGCAGCTGGACGTCCAGGGTGGCGAGCCGGCCGGGCCGGCCCAGGATCCGGTCCAGCAGGGTGCGCCGGCGAGTGATCGTGGCGGGGCTCACGGTGCGGACCTCCAGGTGGGCTCGGGGCGGGCCTGGTCCAGCGGTGGGACCAGGGTCAGGTGGCGGGGCGGGGGCGGCGCGGCGGGTCCCCACAGCAGGGCGGGGCCGTGCTGGTCGTCAGCCACGGGGTCCGACCTCGCGCAGGGACCGGCGG
>Ga0210040_10000961_pt1 | contig 45737 bp, 31 predicted proteins | sample CryGeyCG12114_NA_FD_185462 | JGI IMG/M metagenome (GOLD analysis project Ga0210040, IMG submission 185462) | Groundwater microbial communities from aquifer - Crystal Geyser CG19_WC_8/21/14_NA (SPAdes) (version 2) | ecosystem: Environmental > Aquatic > Deep subsurface > Groundwater | place: USA...
CATATTATAATACTGTCCGGTGGTTTTAATTTCAAAGGAAATTGTGTTTCTTTAATTGCAGCGTGCAGTCCTAGTGAACTCTACTATTTTGTTCTACCACACATTACTTTGTAATGGATAACAATAATTTACACGTATCCTTATTTTTTATGTACATTTTTAGGGTGGAAACCCTTTATCAACTAACAATTTTGTCATCCCTGATAAGATTACATACCAAACACTTGGAGTCGTGTGTGGCACTTTGGATCCAATTGTTCTCGCTGGTTCAAACACACGGTATACATGTGATTACACACTGCCTTAGTAAGTTCGTAAACTTAGTTAATTCATTGGATCTCAAGGTGAAGGGCAAAACTCTTCCCCCCCAAGTAATCCGGTAAAACTCACACTCAATAACTAACTAACATGTGCGCATGGAATGCTCGAAACTCGTAGCTCATTTCATTCTCTGTAGTGCCATATTCCCCAGCACCTCTCATAGCACTTTTTATTCCCTCATTTCCCTGTAATTTCATGTTTACTCACACCTTTATTGCATTTTCTCATATCTACAAAACTCACTTGCCCCGAATCCTACTGCTCTTTCAGTTTCTCCTGTACTATGACCAAATGGCGATAATAATACAAAGTGGAAAATATTTTTTCCTAATGAGCAATATGCTGTATTTCCTCCATTTCTAATATATAGTATACATAATGTAGTTTGTGTCTACACGATTCAACCCGATGAAAAAAGTAATGCTGGCCTGCAGTAATAATTTTTGTATTCTATGGCTACTATATATACTACAAATGCGTTTTTGGACTCATCTCAAGGTTCACCAGTGAGTGAGTTCAAACAATAGAAATGATGTATCTCATGATGGGGGAAAACGCAGTTAGTTAGTATGTTACCGAAAATGGGAAAACATATCTTACACCAATATTTGTTTACCCCCTGCACTCTATAAGTGTAAATCACCCGTGATGATAACAAAACAAGGGCTCCAGATCAGTAACTAGCTAACTAACTAGGATATTGCTTGTCATCATTCACTCAAATTAATCAGGGGTCAACGCACATGATAGTTTTCTCTATTTATACCATACATGATGACGGAAGGCTTACCGAGGAAAAAAAAGTACTTGAGACGAGTAAACTCGCCAGAAAATAATTAAATTGTATTGACTCACGGTATATACAGACAAGTAAGCACTTTGTATTCCATTTGGGATTTAGTACATTTTCTAACACTGCATGCATTATAAGAACAAACAGTGGAAAATAAGTTATAGCCAGTAAGTAAGTAAATAAGTGGTGAGGGCCATTTTTAGATGCAATTAGAAGACTTTAATTAACTTGGTACGAATGCGTGTGTGTGTGTACACACGCATACTTCATGTACATCTTGAATATGGCGATGAAAAAATGTAAACACAATGCACCCAGTTCCTGTCTATCTTTCGAGCACATGTGCATACATGCGTGAAGACGGAGGGAGCTATGGCCATATGGATAAAAAAATGTGCTCCATTAGAATCAATGGCTGTTGATACCAGTTCACATAACAATGAAAAAGACATGGGCTCATTAAGTATGCACAAGAGGAGGAAATTTTTCCAACAACGGGGTAATTTGTGTGCTTCTGCACGCACAAACTGGACTGACTGAGTACTGTTTGCTCTATCCTTACTAACTACCACCATGATTATTATTACAAATGGAGATCTTTCCACACAAAAGGCTGGGCTCTGTAGACACGTGAGGTGACCAAATCTGTAAACACTGGGAATGAACACAGACAGTGTGTGTTCATCATTGTGTGTGAAGAGCTCCTTAAAAATTCAAATATTATTATCTCGACAGGCTTCATAACATTACCATTTTAAATCTAAGGGTGGTCAAACTGACTGAGTGAGAGAGCAAATCTTATAATTATTTTGTTACACCTCGGTGGACACTAATTGTACGTTTTGTTTTCTGTTTTGATATATTGAGAAAAAACAATGAATTACAAAGTCAGTCGGTTAGTTAGTTGATTAGTTAGTTAGGTTCTATCGGCCTGCTTATGGTATGACAAACTTGAGACAACTTTATTTTTACTTATCATACTAGTTAATGATATCATGATTTCAACAAATGCAATGGAGGTCAGCCAGTATTAATAATTAATATGAACTAATACTTATAGCTGGTATGCTAGCTTTAGCTAACTAACTATATGATTAATTCATAATTGAAAGGACTTCATAAGTTGTACACAAACTGATTTGTCAACAGTCCAAGAAATCAATCAATGCACTGTTAAGGGATTCAAGTTCACCGTTTTTTTCACAAAGTCTTCTTTCAAGAATGTTTTTTTTTCAAGATTATTCATTGCGGTGTATCACTGATGCGTAAAAGGAGTGGAATTCCTCTTGAAAGCTATTAGTTAAACATGTCTGTTGTCAAGTTTCTAGAGAAGTGGTAACGACACTTTTTTCTCAGTCAGTCAGACTCATTGAAAAGAAGAGTTACCATGAATGGGTTATCAAAGTAGTTAGTTAGTAAGCACTGATGATTTCATTATTATCTCCATTTCATTCATGTTCGAAACATTGAAAGAATGTTGCCACCACTATGATAATTTTATTGAGTGAAAATTGTCAGCATGTTTAGTTAGTTACTTGGCCTAAAGTATTAGAATGTTCGTTACTGTCACTTGTACGAGTTACCAGCTTATCCCTCAATTAATTTAGCGCGTGCATTCCCACTTTTATTTCTTGTATGTGTTTTGCTAAGCACTTGGTGTTTAATGTTGGGCTCGTATTTGAAATCATCATGCGTATACATAGTTAGTTACTACAAAAAGTTTAGCTTGACGTTAGTTATTTAGCTAGTTATAGTTGGTTACAGCAGACTAGATCAGTTGGCAGCGATCAAATGTCGGAAATGAGAACAAGAAAATAGTCTATCAATGTCATTCGACTTTGCTTGAATTGAGAATACAGAACAATCGATTGTATAAAAAATGTGGCATTTTTTTCTCTTTCAGGATCAACATTTCAATTTTTTTCATGTCTGACAAATGTTCAAGAGAGTGAGTATTAATCTTTTCCAACTTAGATGCCGTGTGAGGGAGTTTTTTAGTTAGCTACACAGGGTAACATATCCAGATTGCATATATGCCGGAAAACTGGTTTGGGCTCTCATGTCTCAAAATGCTATCGATTCAAGTCTGATTTGATTTTCAGGTTGAAAATATCAGATTTATCTACAAATTTAAGTAAATAAGTAGAAAATTGCAAACAATTTCTTTGATACAATTGCTTTAATTTTCTGTTACAGTATGTAGTAAGTAATCAAGTCTAACTAATGTACACAAATATATGAACTTTCACATGAATTGGTCTTATTATGTAAGCTGTAGTGCAGTATCAGATAATGTAATGCAATGCAGAGAAATTAAGGGCTGGATTTTGTTCCCGTTCACGTTGTAATCAATTTTCATTACCTCACTATTAACGCATTGAAATACTAACGTCTTTATTAGTCTGCAGGCTAATGTTATCCAACTAAAGTGGATATGATAATAAGATGCCAATCATATAGTTTGTAAGTTAGGTTACATACCAGTTTAATCTCTTCAGACATAAAAATGTAGTAACCTGAATCTACTATTCTTTCCATATTAGTACATTTAATATACACTGACTGACGGACTAACTAACCAACTAAATAACTGCGGAAGGTAAAAGTTATTCCTAACTCTCCTAGCAGTAGTTATTTAGTTGTAACAAACTCCCAAACATTAACTACACCCAGGAACCTAAAAAGTTAATCCCCTGTATTATCGCTCGCAATTTGCTTTTCATTGAATATGTCGTGGTTACAAGAACTTGTAATGCTTTTTCATACTATACCTACCCTTTGTGTACATAACCATAAAACTATTGATTCCAAGAAATCACATAATGCTGTATAGTGGCCACGCGGCGTCTTTTCAAAGTACCACTGACTGAATGAGCATCTTAAACAACAGTTGAGCCAATAATGTCCTGTTGAACAAATATTGTCAAACTAACTACTGTTAGCTTGTTAGTCAGTCAGATTTAGGATATCATACACAATAAAACTATGTTTCAACTTGGCATGTTCTACATTTCCCTGTATTTAATACGCATCACGGTAACACAAAGCAAATGCAATGAATTGGTATAGTGATTCATACAGGCAGTTAACATAAATCCGTCAAACCAAATAATCGTGTAATGGTTGAAAAGTCGTTACATTTACATGTCTCACTGGCACTTGTGTACCAAAATATGATGATATTTATGTCCACTTTATGTAAGAATAGAAGAAGAGGGTTCTGCAGCTAACTAAAAGTACAGTATACTAATTTTGCCAGCACTTGGGGATAGTTAGTTAGTTAGTTAGTCTACATAGATTTAAATGTGTGACCTGCGTGGGTTTAACGTGTACTTTGGCTTGAGAACTTGAAAATGAGATACATATGCTTGTTGAGAAAGTGCTGGTACAGCAGTTAATTTGAGAGAACAAAACGTAGCGTGTCAGATTGCTCAATTTTTGGCCAAACAGCATATACTCTTACCACTTTACTCTTGTCACTATAGTAGTTCGTTACTAGTTACCGAGTTCAGTGGCATTTCTTAATCTTATACTTGTGTATTAATCATCACCATGTAATTCATGCAAACAACAACCATTCACATGGTCTATATAAAGTTGACTACAAGACCGCATCTATTAGTCGAGTGAGTAGAGCAATCTTTTCCAAAAATGTCTCAGATTAGGATCAGCCAGCTATGGTGTACTCATTTGGATTATATGCTTTGTTTTTGCACTAAATACACACACATGTTTCGCCAAAATGGCCTCTCGAATGTCACTTCCTATTTGGATGGACTTGGGTAACTGGATTGCTAGCATACTACACATAACTCTTTGTGCAAACCTTACAATTTTCATAGCTTTGAATGATAGGTTTGGCAATGCCACGTAGGTTATATGATGAGTATACAAACTAACTAGACAAGAACAGTTGTAATAATACATTTTAATACGCACGTGAGACAATTGTTCAAAGACAAAGGCCAATAAATTCAACCAAATTCGTATTTATTGGATAAGAACGTGTGGGAATAGAAGACTCCATTGGAAAATTTTAGCATTAGCAATGGATCATTCGGTGTAGATGTGAAATCAATATTGAATTTTGGCTATGAATCTAATCATGCAACTCAAGTGTGTGACTAATTTAGGCGTCTCTTCAAATGTGCGCGCACACACACACACACTTTTGGTGCAATCATAAATACACGTGGTATGTGGATTTATTAGCTCTCATACAAGTTGTTTATCGTTTTCACACTAAATATGTTGTGACGATGACAAGTAGTCATGTATTTAAATACGAGATCTTGCGCGCCACAGAGTCAACTTGAGAGCAATACTGCACGTACGGCTATTTAAGTACACAATTAGTTAGTTAAAGGCAAGATTAGGCTATGTTGATAATACAAGTCCCTTTTTGATGATGATATAAAAAATTGCGCAAACTAAGAGATTATATACAGTGGAAAAAACTGCCAAGAATGCATTTTGGGATACTTTTATTATTCTAATGGAATCACCGCAATAGCAGACTAACTAGCTAACTAACTATAGTTTAGAGAAATCGCTATGGTTAACTAACTAGCTATGTTTGTTTTAAGATGGTCTCCTCAAGTGCTTGGCTGCACAATTATTAATACTTCAAGTTCAACTGATTGACATGATGACTTGTGAGAACCAACTAGTTGTTATCATTAGCTCCACTATATATCAAGTTTGAAGAAACGGACAAGTTACCGAGTTACTAGTTACATAAAGCAGTGGGAGTTGGACTATAGGCCTCAATCGTCTCAAAATTGGTCTCAATATTTCATTCTCTATAAGCTCAAGTAATTTGATCAGATGGACGTAAATGATTTGTAAAAAAAAATCATCATGTACTGTCTAAATAACTAACTGTTTGAGTAAGTTTTATATAAGAGGACTCAAATGGAACACAGTGCAGAGAACACAATGGCTCTTATTCCTGTCGATGAGTAATTCCCAAAGTTATTGAAAAAAAGTCATAAAAATTGGGAACATGAGACTTCGTCAGAAAGTGGATTGTAAGCCGTAAAAATGTGCAGGAGTCAATTTGCTAGGAGGAAACTGCCAGTTTAGTAGTTGAGTCGCTTTACTGCTGTTTGTGGGGTCATACATTTGATATCTAGCAGATGATGACTGGGTTTTGAAATTAGCATAATGATCTCACTGCCGTAAACGTAAACCAACCAAATGGATAGTATGTGTGTTATGTACATTACATTACATGTATTTGGCATATAGTGCTAGGTGATCTAATAAGTGACTGTATCGATGTACAAGAAGTACAGTAACAATGGAATTTGTTTTATTACAGACTAAAAGAGTGTATATATAAGATAAGAAACTTGATCAATTGGCAAGTGGGTGTATATTAGGTGCAAAAAGGATGCACAGAATTGATAAACTCTAGTTATTTTTTCTTGGAAACTTACCTCATTAGATTGTTTGCATCAATTAAAATACATATTAAACCCGCAATGAATCACTTGAGCGATATATTTTTGTCAGAGGATATTAAACAGTGACACCATTCTAAACCATGGAAAAAGAAGCACCTAATAAATATGCATCAAGAAGATGCATCTTATAGACTACCTATAAGTATTTGGTTTCTTGAGCAAACTAACTAACTAACTAACTGGTGAGTAATGATACACACTAAAACTTTACAAGCTGATTTCACTTTTAAGGTAAACCGCCTACATCAGTTGGAAGTTTTATGCAAGTGAGTAATGAAGACAAATTAAACAATTATTGGCGCATTGTTATCTGGTCACAAGCCAAGGAACAAGTAATGCATTTTATTGCAATGGATGAACTAATGCATCAATAATTCCATTTTAGTTGGTTAGGTTAGATTCCCCATTCTTCCAGATTTCCACATTTTTGAAGCTCCATTTGTCATTGTTGACTACAAGGAGTAAAAAGATGGAACCAAGTATTCCAGGAATACAACAAATATGGGCGCAGCATTTACTCTATAGTGTTTAGTTAGAGGATTATACACTGAATTATTTCATGTGACCTACATGGCACGATATGAATGCATAAATGACACTGGTTTGGACCAAAGATGAATGGGCTGGATTCCAAATGAATTACAAACAATATGAAGGAACCAACAATCTACTGTTTCCTGAACTTGTCACTTTTGACTTATGTCGTGCATTTGTACTTAGATTCCCCTTTTGTCATCTATGGAGTCTTATGAGTACGTCAGACTTCTTCCAAGCTTTCTACTATGGGGGGCCCAAATTAATGAAATTTATTGTCCTTCGACGTTAATAACATAATACCTATGCAAACACATGGGTCTGACTCTTTGATGAAAGTCTATGCACCACACCAGGCTATGATTAAAAGTGATGAATCCTGTACCATTAGTCGACATCATTACATTGGTTTGCATACAAATGGTCGCATTTCTCTTTAGATTGAAAGAGTCAGCCAGTACTCATTTGGGTAATCGCATGGCTAAAAGTAGACATTACTAACTGACTAACTAACTAACGACTAACTTTTGACGTTTTATTTGCCATCCCACGTATATGAGTAAGCGATTGCCAAAGGATGCTGCATACTAGGTTAGCATGAAAAATCAAAGGAAATACTTATGCATTTGCTAGCCGCAATTGTACCATTTGGAAAAAAAATCTCCATATTGCCTACTGTTGTCGGCAAAACGAGAAAAACATTGTAGACACAGACACTAAGTTGCGGAAATGAGCAAGTTCAAATATATTAATTAGTTAGTTAGTTAGATGGGAGTATGAAATGAATGTTTGGTTTTCAATATAGACAACCCCTTCAGACAATATAGCCTTTAGGCCTGTTGTCCAAACAAAATTTACGTTTGCGTTCAAAAACCTCATGTGTGGAGAACGACCCAAGCTTCATTATTTGTGTACATGAGGACATGAGGGATGAATGAGTAGCAAATGGATTTTTAGTTAAGTTAGCCAACTCGTGATTTTAGGAGCACACTTTCAATTAAGAGCATAGGGCATGAACCTTGTGCATATGAGCAAATTGTTATTCCTCTAGGGCGATCAAATGAAAATAGACAATCTAACCAAGCAAGTGAGATGGAAGAAAGTGGATCAGTGACTTTCCTGAGGCAGCAAATCTGGTCAAAAGACACAAAACTAACAAATGTCATTCGGCAAAGAAAATTGTGGCGACAGCTCAGGCATTTTTCTTTCATAAAAGTTCCCGTGACAATAAAAGGAGGAAATGAAGACAAGACACGCTCTATTCGTTTCATGCATAAGCTGTTAGTTGAGCACTACAGAGACGACTGACTATACACAGCATATACTACGAACTGGGGCATCGATTTTGTCTGTCTCCGCAAACTTTTCCACATTCATTCATTTGTTGTCTTTAAAGACGTGGCTTACAATCAACTATATATGCGTTTCTAGCCTACCAGTTGGTTAGCTTGTTGATCTTAGAAAGTGAACCGACTGTGGGCACAGAGCAGATGAATGGGGAACAGTATTATTACTTCACTGCATCTTATTCTTTGTGTGTGTACAAACCGAAAGCGGGAATACAAATACAGATGTAACATTCTCACTATATGTAATATTGTACAAAAACTATAACTATAATAACTTATCTTGTCCATCATCTGGATCTGTAGTCGGTGGCGCTCTATTAATCTCAAGATGCGGGTAACTAGGTACAGTTGACAAGCCTATCTAAACAAAGCACAATAGCATACACACAAAGAATGCTATGCGCCAAAAAAGACGGAATCATTATACGGAAAATTAATCATGGCACATATGCAGTAGTTAGTTAGTTAATTGGTGTGTAACTAGTTCCCTAGAACAATTTGGCCAACCTTTTGTTCTTGTAGCTATAGTTTGTATGTAAATGTTGTCTTTTGGCTCCCTAATGGAATATTTATATGCATTTGCTACAGGCTTATTTTGTTTCCCAGACGAGTCAAAATGATCTATAGGAGACAGCAGTGTGTGCTTTTCATTCATGCGAAAGGAGGATATCTAAATCTGTGAATTGTCAAGTCATCATGCCATTTTGTTGCCAGTATATGTCAGCCCAGTATAAGTTATGGTTATTACATAATAATCATTGTCGAACAAGTTGTTACGCTAATCCAGCACACTCATGGATGATCATAAAGGCATTCTGTTTCGAGGTCAAGGTTTTTTCCCTTTTTCTGACTTGCTCAAGTAATAAACTTTTATTTTCAATAGGTACTGTGGAAGTGATTTCCAGTTTTGTGATTTTCTGAGTTTTGGAGTATTTTCACAGATTTGAAGGACAAGTCCTATTCTTCACACGCTATGAATGAATCCGTTATTTTGTCGGATCAAGGAAGCAAGTAGTGCTTTCGTATGTACAATGAAGGCGTTCAAATTTTATGGGGTACTCACTAATTGTCAAATTTTAATGAAAAGAGAAAATAACGTGCTACTTTGTGAGTGCTTGGTAGTGAGTTGGAAGTGTAATTAACAGGTGCTAATATAATTGTAGTGGGGAGTATGGTGCAGTGTTATCGCTCTATAATTCCATATAATAATTTAGTTAGTTAGTTAGTTGGTTGACGGAAAAATGTACCACTGTGCAGATTCAACGTAGAATATATGGTTAGAGTTATATATAGCAAGCAAGATTAGCTGTCATATTTGAGATGGATGGCTGTCTACAGGAATCTGATTTAATCTAAAAGCAGTTTACAACTGGCACGGAGATTCTTTTGTTTTTTTAACAAAAATAATCATAACTGGAAGGTCACATATTTAGTTGTACATTTAATATTGCAGTATGAAAATAAGATTTTAAAAATTTAAAAAAGCAATACGTAAATAGTGCATGTGAAAATTAAAAATTTCTGTTGCCTATTTATTATGCATTTATGCAGCCAACACTGTTTCTATAGCACACATTTCTGATTCTAAATCAATTTAAGGTGTAGAAAAAATGATGCATTCAAAGAATTACTCCATCATAATGAACACATGCATATTTTTGCTCTAGCTGTAAAATCCTTTAGTTGTAGTTAGTAAAGCCTTGAATTAAAAAATGATAGTTGCATGTAAAACCTTGAGAGCTGGGAAGCACATAAAATATACAGGGGAAATGGGAGCAACCGAAAGTTACGGACATGTCCAGCTTTCTCTTGTTCTTGTGCCAAATCGTTCTGATTCATAAACTCTAACAATTATCGTTCATGTATTATACTTAAATACATTAGCTGGAGTGCCCTTGGCTTTTCTATTGACTTTACTGGAGAATGTAACTTTACTACCACAATAAAAACCTTGGATTTTCTCCATGCGGTTTCAGTTGCACATATGCATTGGAGAGTTTGTTTGAATGCTAGCTAACTAACTATCGATTTTCTTGCAAACCTGCATTTATACTATAACCCTTGAGAGAAATATTTGTATGTGTTTATGCCAACCTATATTATCATGGTTTATATCAATCCGCTTAAAAGTTTTCAATTTTCAGCTAGAGAATTACTATTTTAGTTCAACATCTATCGCTTGAAAAATACGTAGTGTAACGATTTACAAAGCTTCCTATGCATGCTAAAAAAGAGGTGAGAGAAAAATTACCTTATTCGTAGTTAATCTGATGATTCTTTGGAGTCACAGTTTTTTTTAGCTTTTCTCCACGTCTTATGGATACAAATGTTCGTTGTCACAACTGGAAATTTCTAACTGCTCAACCTTTTTCAACTTGATGTAGTCAGAGTCACTGCAGTTTTGTACTGTAAATTATATTTGATATGGCAGTGTAGTATCAATTTACTCCCAGGGCTGTTGTTGCAAATAGTTAGGGCAATTTTTTTGAAGATATACAAATTAATGGATAATTCAGAGCAATGTCAATTGCTAAATTGATTTAGGTTAAGTAACAGAAACAGTCAAGTGCGTTGTAATAACAATGAGCTATAGAACATCATAGGGTGATACACATGTTACCAGCTTGTATACTATGTAATGGGATTTATTGAGCTGGACAATAGACACCACTTTGTTTCACGGGAGCTGTGGAATTTGCATGGATTAGACCAATACCAATGCGACCTAACAGCACTACTGAACACATGAATGCTGACTGACAAATGTTGGGCCGGCAGCCGGCGTTTTATACAAGAGCTCTAGAGTTTTAGTTAGTAGTTCTTGTTCCGTACTCTGCCTTTGGTTCGTTTCACGCATGTTTACATTGCGCTGCTCGCACATTTTGGGATCTTACTCGTTCAGTTTGGAACACACATACATGACAGCATGGAATAATAAATGCAACTTGAGTTTTTGTATCTCAAACTCGACTTATTAGCAAGATATTAACTACATTTTCAACAAAAATGCACATTTGATGACGAAAAATTCAGTTAGTAGCTCATAGTTAGTTCTAAAAACTTGCATACAATAGCTGAAACAAAGATTTTACGAAAATATATCTTTTATTATATGCTTCTAGTCAGAAAATTATCAGAGTTTGATTAGAACACGAGAATAAGAAATCATACTATTAGCTACAATTGTAGAAAAATGTATAACGATGAGAAAAAAATGCTTTTGATGCAAAGCTATCACTATAGGGGAATATAATGATTTGCTTGGTATTGTCAACTTGGGTACACGTTTATTTGGCATCCTACGCAATAAGAGTTTGAGCAACTCCCAAAAGGAAAATGCGTAAGGTCTAAGCTGTATAGCAAGCAATGCAGCACAACATGAATTTATGTGCGGTTTGTGAGTATTTTGTTCTGCTTAAAATTCTAGACTATTTTAATGGATGCAGACGCCAGTTAAATGAATCATGGTCAGTTCTAAAGTATCATTCACTCAAGCTAATTGTAAGTCAGTGCATCTTCGACCATTGGCAAAGTATAGTATAGTCAAATGCATTGCATAGAGATATTTGTATTTGGGAAAACAATATTTTCACACTTTAATCATCTCTTTGAAAAGTTTCACATCAATTTTGTATTATGGGCGTGTGTGTACTGTGCTATACTATAGGTACTTCAGTTTGTAGTTTGTAGTGTTGCTGGACAGAACGTTGATTAAATAGAAGCAAAAAGAATATTATGTTTTCCACTGTAATTCATTAATTGCTTAGTACCAAAAACTTTTTTAAATGTTGGACTAAAAAACTATAAATTTCATTGGTTCATAGTATGTTTCACATAATAGGTGTAAGTAATAATTAGTTTAGTATGCCTCTTGCGTTAACTTTGTCTTTAATATAGCGTGCGTCTGAGTTTTGAATACGATTAGGAAGGTAGGGTATGACGTCGATTTTCATTAAATTACACAGGTCAATATCAAATATTCATTTATCAAGATTGTGTCAATCAAGGGAGGGTTGGAAAAAATAAATGCTGCACTTGCATGCATTCACAATTATACTGTTCATGAAATTTTCTTTCCTTATCTCATAAAACTGGAGACCATTTGTCTAAAACATGCGTGGACTTGAAACTCCGAATGTATATTTAATTTTACCCTCTCTGTACCCATCTTTCTACAGAATTACATAGCTAGATTTTCAAAGTATCCTGTAATGCTCAATAGACTTAAAAATATCCAAAGCCTGACTTATCCATTTTGCAGCAACGTAATTTGGTGGACCTGACTATAGAAATGGATATACTGACACATTTAAAGTCATTTAGCATTGTAAATAAGAAACATTTCATACGGACTGGTTAGTCTGTCTTAACTAACAGAAGTAATCGCAACGGTAGCTGTCTTTTAATCTAGTAAAAATGATTTAATGTAGCCTAATAAATATTTTGATTCTTCATGCATAACCAAAATTCTTCTAATAAAACAAAAACCACAAAGCTGTAAGTGGTGCATAAACAAAGCTTCCTACTACTACCTACTAAGTAACTACCGAGCAGCCACTGATTTCAGAATGAGGGAAAATTCAGAAAATCATTGCTGTACTTATGCGCCCACGAGACTGCACAAAACAGGACTTTACTGTCCTTACTGATACTGAACAAACCGCCTAAAATAATAAATTTTTAGTTAACAAACAGATTAAATTAATATTAAATTTAGTTTTTTCAATGAATTTGGAATCATTGGATTACAGATCAATGAATTCCTAATTACTAAAAGTGAATTCAATTTCTTTCTTTAGCGGTCTATTTCTTCATTAGGCAGACTACGAGGCGCATAGTAAAAATAATTCATGCTTGCTAGCGGGGTTTACAGGTTTGAACGTTATCCTATGGAATGCGACTGGAAACTGAAGAACGCAGTTGTTATAGACGTGTGCGTCGCTTAAAACCCGTAAACGGCAATGTTTAGGTCTTAATTTTTACTGACGACAACTGCGGCGGAAAATCAGTCATAAATTAATTGGAGGAAAATTGAACAAAAAGCTATTTCTAAAACAAATTTTATAAAAATTATGTAGAAATTCTAGATTTTTCACAAACGCGCGCTGATACATCTATTTTTGTTTATCGACGGCGTGGTTTGTTGCGGAAAAAACCCCATCCACGGTAACGTGACTCGACGGCGCTTACATCTAAGTTGTTTACGTTTTGCTTTTTGCTAGGTCGTTTCTGTACGATTTACGCCAGCTCATGGGATCTGATGTGAGCGTTCTTTCTGTTCAACTTTACTTGCCGGCATTGTTGAAAGTAGACAGTTTGAAAATATTTATTTCTTGAGACATTTTAAATTAATTGTATTAGTGTACAATTGGAGAATACCATTTCAGATATCTAAAATCCAATTTTGAGCGACTAGGAGAAAAAGATGGATTACTTAAACTAACAATAAGCTCCTTCAAAGTTTTATAGTTTGCGGATCCTGATTTTTAGTCGTTCGAGATGTATGAGCCCGAAGATATTGGTGCGTAAATTCACTTACTTGGTAATTAGAGATTTATTTTATGTTGTGACTTGTGTTCTATACTGTTAATCGGGTTATAGATGGAGATGACGAGGGGACGTCGGCCGAGTTGTGGCAAGAAGCGTGCTGGATCGTCATTAATGCCTATTTTGATGAAAAGGGCCTGGTGCGGCAGCAATTGGACTCTTTCGATGAGTTTATTCAAATGAGCGTCCAAAGAATTGTTGAAGACTCTCCGCAAATCGATCTCCAAGCTGAGGCTCAGCATGTCACCGGTGAAATCGAAACACCGGTTAGATTTTAGATATTATAATGTGTGTTGTGCGTAACTGGAGGGATGTCATCTTTATGCATTCTTGTTAATAGAACCAGCTACTTGCTGCACAATTAGTTGTTCAGCAGGCCCATGTTCAACATAGTGTACTTTAAGTTCCGTTCTCCTTTTTTCTGTCTGCAATACAAATCTATCGTAGAGCCCTTTTGACAGTGAAAGTTGTTTTAATTACTGAAAGTCTCTGCACTCGATCAATTTTGAATATGGGTGAAAAACACGGAATGTAAATTTTTGCCTATTTTCAAAAACACTTTGAGAAAAATTGAATCAGCAGTTTTTTAATAAAAAATCGCAATCTGATGATGTAGCTTGCTTATAAGCAGTTGGAATATCCTGAGTTTGGGCTGACGACCAACGAAGTGCTGGTTCTACTAATAATGTTAAGTCTCATTTGTCAGGCTGATCGATGGCGAAGAGGATTTGATATCTCGTAGTTGGTTTATTGTTTCATAAGGCCTTTTTTGTTATTATTTTCAGCCCAGGTATCTACTAAAATTCGAACAGATCTACTTGTCTAAGCCTACCCATTGGGAGAAAGATGGTGCTCCGTCAGCTATGATGCCTAATGAAGCCAGGTTAAGAAACTTGACTTATTCTGCCCCTCTCTATGTCGACATCACTAAAACAGTGATTCGGGAGGATCCTTCTGAAACGAAACATCAAAAAACTTTTATTGGAAAGATTCCAATTATGCTTCGGTCCACTTATTGTATTTTGAGTGGTCTGTCTGATCGAGATCTAACAGAGCTGAATGAATGTCCTTTGGATCCCGGTGGTTATTTTGTAGTCAACGGTTCGGAAAAAGTATGTAACGTTAGCTATTTAGTTCAATTTTTATTTTGTTCGTCACGTCATGAGTCATGAGCTACAATCTATTATGTGTCCTAAAAATTACTTTACAGGTTTTAATAGCGCAAGAAAAGATGGCTACAAATACAGTCTATGTATTTAGTATGAAGGATTCAAAGTTCGCCTTTAAGGCTGAAATCAGATCTTGTTTGGAGCATTCTTCTCGACCTACCAGTACATTGTGGGTGAACATGCTTTCCCGGGGTGGCCAATCTTTAAAGAAGTCGTCCATCGGTCAAAGAATCATTGCTATCATCCCATATATTAAACAAGAAATACCTATAATGATCGTATTCAGAGCGTTGGGCTTTGTTGCTGATCGAGATATTCTAGAACATATAATTTATGATTTTGACGATCCTGAAATGATGGAAATGGTAAAGCCAAGTTTGGACGAAGCCTTCGTCGTTCAAGAACAAAACGTGGCCCTTAATTTTATTGGTAAGTAATCTTCAATATTAATTTACTATTGTAATCATGATGGAATAATTATCGTTTATTGTATGATAGTTTGGATAAAATATATTGTTTTATTGGATTGCAGGAGCTCGAGGTGCAAAACCTGGAGTAACAAAAGAAAAGCGTATAAGATACGCAAAAGAAATTTTGCAGAAAGAGATGTTGCCTCACGTCGGAGTTTCAGATTTTTGCGAAACAAAGAAAGCATACTTTTTAGGTTATATGGTACATAGATTACTACTAGCGGCCCTTGGAAGGCGTGAGTTGGACGACAGAGATCATTATGGAAACAAAAGATTAGACCTTGCTGGTCCTTTGTTAGCCTTTTTGTTTAGAGGACTTTTTAAGAACTTATTGAAAGAAGTACGTATGTACGCCCAAAAGTATATTGATAGAGGCAAAGACTTCAACTTAGAGTTGGCAATCAAAACAAGAATTATCACAGATGGCTTGAAATATTCCTTAGCCACTGGTAATTGGGGTGATCAAAAGAAGGCTCATCAAGCTAGAGCAGGAGTGTCTCAGGTTAGAACTAGAATTTTTCTCCTCCCTTACAACTCAAATGTAAGATACAATTAGTGGCCATAGGATTCATAATTCACATTCATTTATTGTATTTTTTATTAGGTATTAAATCGGTTGACTTTTGCGTCAACTCTGTCTCATCTTCGTCGTGTAAACAGTCCGATTGGTCGAGATGGAAAGCTTGCCAAGCCTCGTCAGCTTCATAATACACTTTGGGGTAAATTACTGTGCTATGTATATCTGTAGCTAGTAATACAATTACCAGTTTTAGAGAAAGGTCGTATTTTGGAGTGACTGGTTTCTTTAAAAACTCGCATTCTAATTTTTAGGTATGATCTGTCCTGCGGAAACACCTGAGGGAGCCGCTGTCGGTCTTGTGAAAAATTTAGCTTTGATGGCATACATTTCTGTCGGATCTCAGCCCAGTCCAATTTTAGAGTTTTTGGAAGAATGGTCTATGGAGAATCTTGAGGAAATAGCGCCGTCAGCTATAGCCGAGTAATAAAAATTATGAACATATATAAACAATTTAAAATTGACCGTCAATGGTAATATACTTGAGCTTAAGAGCTAACAATAAATATTTATTTATTTTTATATTTTAGTGCCACTAAAATTTTTGTGAATGGCTGTTGGGTCGGCATTCATCGAGATCCTGAGCAATTGATGTCCACGTTGAGAAAACTTCGTCGTCTAATGGACATTATTGTGTCTGAAGTCTCTATGATAAGAGACATTCGAGACCGAGAAATTCGAATCTACACTGATGCCGGTCGTATTTGCCGTCCTTTGCTGATTGTAGAAAACGGAAAACTTTTACTTAAGAAACGGCATATTGAAATGCTTAAAGAAAGAGAATATAACAATTACGGGTAAGTTATGAACTCATTCTTAACTTGAAAATATGAATTCAATGACATGCATTTTTGGCTGTGTTCTTAATCCTTATTGATTTTTTTTTGCCCTAGATGGCAAGATTTGGTTGCTAGAGGAGTAGTTGAATATATTGATACTATGGAAGAAGAAACTGTGATGATCGCTATGACTCCCGATGACCTCAACCAAGACCTAAAGTATGCTTACTGTACAACATACACACATTGTGAGATTCACCCTGCTATGATTTTAGGAGTATGTGCATCCATTATTCCATTTCCTGATCACAATCAGTCTCCACGTAACACCTACCAGGTTAGAATCGACACATTATATGAGAGTTTTAATCTTTTGCTCCGCAACTGTTTGCCATGAAATTATTTTATTGGTTTATTTCATTTGTAATCATGCTTCTTTATGTTTCTGATTACAGAGCGCTATGGGTAAACAAGCCATGGGCGTCTATATTACCAACTACCATGTTAGAATGGACACATTAGCTCACGTACTTTACTATCCCCAAAAACCTTTGGTAACAACCAGATCTATGGAGTATTTAAGGTTTCGAGAATTACCTGCTGGAATCAACAGTGTTGTGGCTATTGCTTGCTACACCGGGTACAACCAAGAAGATTCTGTTGTTTTAAATGCTTCTGCTGTGGATCGTGGATTCTTCCGATCTGTATTTTACCGATCATACAAAGATCAAGAATCCAAAAGAATAGGAGACCAGGTACTTATTATTTTACGGTTTATGCTATTTATGGTGCAAATCAAGGTTTTTGATAGCTTGCTGATGAGGCTACTTTTTTGTTTATAGGAAGAGCAATTTGAGAAACCTACCAGAGATAAATGCCAAGGAATGAGAAACGCAATTTATGATAAGTTAGATAATGACGGAATCATTGCTCCTGGCGTTCGTGTGTCTGGAGATGATGTAATCATTGGTGAGTTATTCTTATCTAAATAGTTCTTATTGGCTTCAAATTAAACCCAGGTGTTTATAGTACTATCTTATGATGATTACCACACCCATAGCTTGCTGACTACGTGATTCAAGCTCATATTGAACTCTCTCTCTGAGGATAGATAATTACAGCTTTTAGTGCCCTTGCCCTCAAAGTGTTTGTTAGCGCAATAATAATGTAGACTTTATGTACTTGTATTGCAGGAAAAACTATTACACTTCCTGAATCAGATGATGAATTCCAGGAGACTAGTCGAAGATTTATAAAGAGAGATGCATCAACGTTCTTGAGAAATTCAGAAACCGGAATCGTCGACCAGGTTATGGTTACGCTGAATGCGGAGGGATACAAATTCAGCAAAATCCGTGTTCGATCAGTGAGAATTCCTCAAATTGGAGATAAATTTGCATCGAGGCACGGGCAAAAGGGAACATGTGGAATTCAATATCGTCAAGAGGTAAGGATATCCTAAAATTCGGAAAAAAATTTATGAATAAACCATAAACGAATATCATAGTAGATATAATAATAAATTCGACTATGATGAACATCTTGGCTGTGTATGATCTATATGATTTTACTATTCTTTAATACCTGAGTCGTCTTTATTCATAGACTAGCAGTTTCTATTCTCAGAGATTCTATTTTATCTTAGGTTTTTTGATATAAACATGTTTTAATATTTTAGCTTACGTAATGTATCCAGACCAATCAAAGGACAGCTAGCACTGCTTACATTTGTTTATTACGCAGGATATGCCATTTACGTGCGAAGGTTTGACACCCGATATCATCATCAATCCTCATGCTATCCCATCCCGGATGACAATTGGGCATTTAATCGAATGCTTACAAGGCAAAGTCTCCGCAAATAAAGGAGAAATTGGTGATGCTACTCCATTCAACGATTCCGTCAATGTACAAAAGATTTCTAACCTACTTCAAGATTACGGTTACCATCTCAGAGGAAATGAAATTCTGTATAATGGACACACTGGAAGGAAGATTAATGCGCATGTGTTTGTAGGCCCCACTTATTATCAGGTAAAGCTATTTTCAATATTTTTATCGCGCAGGCTAAAGTATTTCCAATTTTGTCATATATAGTACTTTACTCATGATGATCACCACACCCATAGCTTTCTGATTACGTGATTCAAGCTCATATTGAACTCTCTCTCTGATAAACCAAAGTACATCATAACGAATGTTAAGCGGAATTCCAAATTTTGAAATATCGCTCACTAATCGTATGCACATTTAATTTGTTTTAGCGTCTCAAACATATGGTGGACGATAAAATTCATTCAAGAGCTAGAGGGCCTGTTCAGATCCTTGTGAGACAACCCATGGAGGGTCGTGCTAGGTAAATTTCGAAATTCCTTACTAATAAATAGATCTTGCCCATCTGCTTTTTGTTACAATGTTAGCTTATAGAAACAAGAGCTTCTGTGCTAACTTACATGACTTTTTTTCTTTAGGGATGGTGGACTTCGATTTGGCGAAATGGAACGAGATTGTCAAATTTCGCATGGAGCTGCTCAGTTTTTGAGAGAACGACTTTTCGAGGTATGAAAATAGTTTAATTTTCTTAGTTCACTTTCTTATTTTCTTGTTCGGGTAAAGCAATTCTTCACTCTTCTTTTATCTTTCAGGTGTCAGATCCCTACCGAGTTCACGTTTGTGACCTTTGCGGACTCATTGCTATTGCTAACCTCCGTAATAAAACTTTCGAGTGCCGTGGTTGTAAAAACAAAACTCAGGTAATAGAAAAAGGGAATACTTTTCTGATATTTTTTGTCGAATTTACTAGGGGTACACCTAACAGCCGTGTACTTTCGTATATTTATACGCGCGTACTCCTCCCATCGAATCGGATCAGTAAGTAGAGGTAGGTAGTCTGCTCTGATTGACTGGGAGAAGTACGCGCGTAGAAATATACGAAAATACACGGCTTCAGGTATACCCCTCTTGTGTATGATGATGTCTATGATGAACAAACTCTTGGCTGTGTATGAAAAATATGATTTTAACAAGAATATTTAATTTTCTGAGTCTATCAAAACAACGCATTCAATAGTTAAGGTGTAAAAGGATCTGTTATGAAGTAATATAAAATATTGGATTTTTTGTGTGAACAGATTTCTCAAATAAGGCTGCCGTATGCTGCTAAGCTGCTATTTCAAGAGCTCATGTCTATGAACATTGCTCCACGATTGATGGTGGTATAATGGGAGCAATTTGACTGGATATTGGATGAACTTGTATACCTGCGACAGAATTTACCTTGGACTGCTGTTTCTGTATTTTATTGTTTTTGTCATGTTTATACTGTAAGAAATACTTTTGTTGCTATTTTACTGTTTTTTGTATGCGCACGCATTGTAATTAGTTATACTCTAAACTCTAGTAAGATTTTTGAACAAGCGTTAGTTATCAACAACACTTGTGGACTTTGAGGTTGATGAATTAGTGATTTTTTTCAACTCGTATGATATAATGATACTAATTAATAATAGTCTAAATAATAAATGCTTTTAAGTGCTCATTAGCTCATTTATTTGTTGAACATTCGTAACTGAATAAAAATGCATATGTACAAATAAAAATAACAGTCAAGTAATCAACACAAAAACAATTCATATTAAACGTTTAACTTAACACAACAGAACATATCAAGTTAAATATTTATAAAAAAATTATCCTATTGTTTAAACCACGGTAGCAATGAGAGTACGGTAGTACCTTACCTGCACTGCACATAGTAAAACAGTTTTATTTTTAAAATCAGTTTAAGTGAATTCAATCCAAATACTGAAAAACTATGACAGTCGATTAACATATTCGACTTTCAAAATAACGCTACCGTGCAGCGATCACTAGTTCACAGCACATTTCATATTAAAAGTTCCACTCCTCAATTAAAATAAATTATAATATTATTCAAGTTTCACTCCAACTCACAATTCCAAAAACAAAAGAAAACAAAACTAATGATGTAGTTTACAGTTTATTGTTCGAATAAGCCCTCTGACAAAAAGACCCGTTCGGCTCCAGTCTAATTCCGTGCCCCCTTTGACATTCCATTCTTGAAGATTGAAGCTTGCAAGGTCTCCCTTTTCATTCAGCACGATGACTGATGAAGGACATGGCTGGACTCCACGTTGGTTGATGTACCCCTATGGTTTGGAGTACAGAGTGGATTCAGATTACACATGAGTATACAAGCACGTCACTCACTATAAACTGTAGTATGTTACGATAGTTGTGAATGTTTATTTACCTGTACTTCTAAGACCAGAGTATACTTCTTAGACTGACAAATCTGGTAAGGCGTGGGAAAGACGACATCAACTCCATTTTCTGTTGCTGTGGCTGAGACATGCATTGCAGCATGCTCCCAGTAATGTTCGGACTGGAGTTTGTACATTATGGTGTACTTCTTATTCACCTGCTTCAATAGAGGAGCATGGGTTCCTGGAGAGATGAGGGTCACTCCCGTCAGTAGTACATCACTGGAGCAAGAAAACCTGATAAAAGGAATTTATTTAATCTCGAGATGATTGGGATAATGTTTGGCTTTGAATCTGGTTAGTTATTTGGATAATGTAGTTCAGTCTAGATTAGATACCTTACCTTATGTAATCCTTCGCAATAGTATCACTAATGAAATGTAACCCGGGAATCCGCTCAACGCTTTGGTACAGGGGCACGTTGATTATTTGCTTGAAGACTCGGATTCGGTGAGTAAATCTTCCCTTAGGCAAACTGCACCTGTTTATTCAAAATGAGAGTTAAGTACATTGTGCTGTACGGAAGGTAAAACATCGGTCCATATAATGCAAATATAGTGGTTAGGAAACGACTTTCACCATTTATACATGGGCGTCTTATGCCGCAGTTTAATCTCCTGGATGTCCTTACGATTGAGAACATTTAGTGGTATAACATACTTCTTGAAGTCCGCAGCAGGGATTAACGAAAATCGAACATGGTTGAATATACATGAGCTGACCCTATTGAAAAATTCCTGGGGCATGTGGGAAGGGTAGCCAATCCTTTCACATTCTGCCTTTACCCACCTGATGGTACATAATATAAGAGAACTTGAGTACGGGATGATTCAGGATGCATTTTTTTAAACAATAATTCAGAATTGTGACATACCGGTGGGCAGCAGTGAAAAGCCTAAGTTCGTCCACGATAAAATCATCGCTGGCTATAAGTCTATTCACAGTACAGGCTGGGATGAATGCAAACACAGGGCTCTCGACCAATAAAGCTGCATGCCTTGTAAAATTTAAATTACGTACTCAGCTATATTAATTCTATCCAGTCAGATTAGTATATGAATTAAAATTCTAGGAGCCTCACTTCTTCATAAATTCAAACGCCAAGTTTCGCAAAATTTTAAAATCAAAAAGGGTTCCGAATATTTCATATTGGACGCAATTTCCAATATGTATATTTGCCTTAGCATATTCATACAACGCGCTCAATAGGGGTAGCACTTTATAACAAAATCCGAGACGAAACAAATCCATTATTTGATCATCTGTGCAATCCAGCTTCCCATTATGCATGAACTAAATAATTGGAAAACAAACATCTTAAATTCTGAACTCCAATGCATGAATGATACTAAAATGATAATATTACATCCAAAAAAACTGCAAAGGTTGGTACTTCGATTTCTGGATGCAAAAACATTTTTTCTCCACGAATGATGGCATCTTTCAACACGGGCGACTTTACTAACAAGTAGCATTTTTGTCCAATAAGGACATCTGCGTTCTCTCCTACCACAAACTCCACAAAGCCTAGCGTGTGAATACCAGGAATAGCAGGAGTAGAGTTTATTGTGCTATTATCTCCCATATCTGGAAAACAGGAATTGTAGAACCAATTCATTTGTGTGACTTCACTTAGTTTTGAATCCATACTGATTGATTTTATCACGATCGGAAACAGAAAAGTGAGTTGATTACTCTCAAATGCAGTTTTAATCTCAAACAGTACTTATAATTTGTTGATAACTACTATAGTTTACCTGAACAATAGACTCAACACAATTAGTAGCCTTAATAATCCGCTGTATTTCTCCCCTCTTGAAGAAACTGGTGCTACTTAAATACAATGAATTGCTGTTGCGGAACTTCTTCGTGTTTCTTAAGAAAAGTGTTTTACAAACCAAAAGTCAATCACTGATGCTTGACTGAATTGATAGAGAGAGGGCGGTCTCCCGATAAATGTAATCGTGAAGAATAAACAGCTTGTTTCTATGACGTAAAATTCGAAAAAACTTTCAAAAAGTGATGAGTCGAAAGAGCTCACTTTGAACACGACTTGATAGAAGGCAATGGAAAAGTCGTTAGAGGTCCAGCGGCATGGTCCAACCACGGTCAAGCAAGGCAGCAAGGGTAGCGTGCGAGGATGAACGTAATTTGACATGTTGGCGTCTCCTTGTGAGGATTATGCAAAACTAATAGATTTCCAATCCACGTTCTTTCTTCTCTAGCTCATCTAAACGTGGCGTCTTTCCTGTCCGTTATGCATTGCTATTTCCTTTGTCATTTGTGTCATACATACCAAATTTTCATGCACTTCCATATTCATACTACATGCTTGAAATCCATATGATAATGACGTGGATTGGATCATTATTGTCTTTAAAAAAACATTACATAAGGGATTTGCAATAACAATGTACAATTTACATAGTTTCAGTAAATGTAAATCCGTGTTTCTATTGCTTTTGTATTGTTCTCGTAACTAAACCAAACTTGCAACATCTATTCCTTACCATTCAAATTGTGAATTCATGGAAGCCTAGAAGTGCATGAGAATGAGCGCGGACAAAACATGAAATTGAGGGATTTCTCCATCCATGCACTTGGGACTGGGGTTTTTCGGCTTCGGCAATGCTTGTTGTTTTGTGCATGTGTATAGATTAGATAGATGCGTTAGAAAAATGAACCAAGCGGAAGTTCGACTTTTTGCCTTTGTATGGCGCTGACAATGTTGCTTTAAAAACTGGGAACTAACACTCGAGGTGGGCTTTTGAGCATTTGGGTTGGGCTTATTTAGGTGGGAAGCTCAGGTCATAGATTTTGTACCCGCAAAGTAGTATATTTGAATACCATTCCATCTTTAATTGAGGATTTAATAGCTTTACCTAATAACTTAATCATCACCTTCGCAAACAACTCTTTTCCTTGAATTTAATGACTGATTGATTGCTGTCATACTCGCTAAAGTAACGGTCTGCCTGGTTTATAGGACTGATTTAGGTACAACCAGCATTTTTAAACTTGAAAGATTGTTGGCTATGAATAGAAATTGATTTATCTCGTATCACATAAACAGGAAATCTCACTCATCGAGTCATCTCGTCTACTTGTTTGTCTACCATCTAATTTGAAAAATAAGGAACAAGTAAAACTAAAAAAATGACGGAGAACGTTTTCATATTTGTTCCCAATTTGATCGGTAAAATTACTTTTATATTTCATTGTGGGAACTTATTTTTAATTATTATTATAATTTAATTTGTTATTAATTTAAACTCGAGTCATGTTAGTTTGCTCTAGTAATAGTAATTATTGTATATTTTACATTGCAGGATTTGCCAGGGTTTTGCTCACCATTCTGTCATGTTTCTTTATGGCCAACAGCCCTAGTAGTGCCATGTGGTGCTACTTTATTGGCTCTTTCTTAGATGCATTTGATGGTCATGCGGCCCGATACTTTAATCAAAGTACGTGGAGATGATTGATTCATTTTTGGTTTTTACTTCTTAATAAATAATGCGTGTCCTTCGTCAACTTCAAAGGTACAAGATTTGGAGCAATGTTGGATCAATTGACAGACCGTTGCGGAACTGCCTGTTTAATGGTGATGCTCTCGGTTTTCTATCCATCCTATGCTTTCTTCTTCCAAATGAGTATTGCAGTGGACATCTCCATGCATTGGCTTCATTTGCATACGTAATTAACAACATTATCTATTACTATAAAAATCTCATCGCATAATGAAGCAGCAAAGCATATGACTATGCCTATCGTGTTTTCTAATTTTTAACTATCCAGATCTCTTCTGCAAGGCAAAGATAGCCACAAAAATATGGAAAACGAGCCATACATTCTCCAATTATACTACACATCCCGCCCGCTGCTTTTCGCCATGTGTGCCGGGAATGAAGTATTTTACATCGCTCTGTATCTTGTCAATTTCTATGATTCAAGTATGTTCAATTTGAGAAAAATAAGCAAGACATTGATATGGGATTTAAGATTTACCTTTCAAGACAAACATATTTGGCTTTTTACAGTGCTCTGGAAGTTCCTGGCTGTCATCTGTTTTCCCATCGCAGTTGCCAAATGGGTGATTGCCATTTACCAAGGGGTGACTGCAGCTAAAAATCTTGCTGCCATTGACATTGCCGAACGTGAGGCTAAAGAGTTGAAAAGCCAGTGAGCTTGAAATAGATCAGCAAGACATATTAGTTCAAGTGAGATACAGAAAATTAACAACAACGGACTCAGAAATGTACTCATTTTTAGCGGTCTTCACTACGCCCTGTACCTTACCTTGAGTCTGGAGCTCACTCAGTCAGTATTAACATTAAAACTTGGAATAATTGCATTTCATTCCCCTAGTCTGCTTTGAAAATTCAACCGATGTGCTTGTTTGTGATGAATGTGGACTGTGTTGACTGTACTAGTGACTACACATGACTATAAAACGGTAGAGGTTGATTGAATGTCTATAACCACGATAATAAATTTTATAGTGTTATATCGTTGAAGGTGGTCGCATCCCAAAACTTTGTTGCTATCTTGTGTTTCAGCGACCCTGGTTTCTTTCTGAATTAATCTGCTATGAGTTTTACTTACTTCTAAATAATGCTTTTATTCATAAACATTAGTGGTCCACCTGAATGGCGTGCAAGTTCGTACTACTAGAGTTTACTCGATCGGGCCAAAAACTTAATGCTAAATCTACATTGAGTACTTTGATTCTACAAGGCAACTGTAAGGTGTACTTACGTACTTCTGTGTACTTTCGCTACAAGGCTCCTGATTGGTCAATTCAAGTACGCAGCTACGCAAAGTCACAAGTACAAGCTGTTCAGGTGGACCCCCATTGTATTGTTAGTCTAATCTTTAATTCGGGAGATCTTGTCTTTGTTGGCTAATTATAACAACAATTCTGATCTCATCAATTGTCATTAACCATAGATTTTTATTTAACAATTTTTTTCGCGACTTTAAAAGTACTTTATTTTGTAAAGCCATTTGTAACGATAGTTAGACTGACCAATCCATATTTATCATTTTTGATGCCAATATAATCTTTACCCGATGACATTGAGCTTGTACATCGCTTTCTTTGTTACCATCAGTTAAATATGAACATTAATTCCATTGTACTAGAAGCAGTAAGTAGTACATAAATTATACTATATAGCTCGGGAAAATCGTGTATAATGTAATAGCTCGAAGAAAAAAAGAATAAAAAGTTCTTCTCTTGCATATGGATGTAAAGAATTTTATATTGAAATTAAACACCACTTCACGTCTTTTGGGCTTGCAGATTGCTACGGTGGTTTGGCAGTACCATCTGTTCTTGGATTAGGAACTTGTGGTCATGTCAAAATGCAAATCAATGTCTTGCATCTAACTCAATTCGATGATATGCTTTTAATGATTGTCGTTTCAAATTCGGAAGCATACTTTTCGGTTTCGCAGGCGTTACATTCGGACCCATCCGTCTTGGAACCCTTTATATCCGGAATACATAAAATTATCGGAATGGATTATCCACGGAATGCGTCATATTCGGAAAATCGGTGGCTTGTTTCACTATTTATAATAACATCTAGGAAACGGAGACAGGAGAATCTACATGTTATGAATGGTTGGTTATGTAAATTGGGTGAGCAGTACATAGTATCATAGTATGTCTTTTTGTTGTCATAGCTGAGTGGGATTTATCATACAGCTTTTGTGAAGATTTTTTTGGAAGTGGCAAAAAATAAGCAAAAAAGTCAGAAGTTGTATTTTTTTGAAAATCAAACTTATCAATATGAAACCCGTTCAAAGGATACGGAGTATTTTGTTTGCGGTAACAAAAAAACGGTTATCCTGCACGTTATATTAATTAAATATACTACAGACTATTCTAACTAAGTCGGTTCGGATCCAGCCTGCATCAAACCTAAAAAATAGAGTAAGCCTTAAAATAATACTAATTTTGGCAATCAGTGTCAGTATCCTATGTCATACATCTTTACTTTATAGGATTGAAGCAATGGAAACACAGTGGTGGTAGTCTTAATAAAACGTTCCTTTTATTGTTTTTCCGAAAACGATGCATTCCGATTCCGACCTTCCGAATTTAATGCGATCGCGATCACCGTTTATAAAACGTCGAATGGCAATAAGAGTTGTTCGCATAACTCTGGGGGGGCTGGGAGAAAGTCTATTATCTACATGGACAAGTTATGTAACAACAACCTGTTTAAACTAATTACCTGATTCATATCCACAGGGATTTCTATTTTTTGTTACAGCAAGCTCTCGCAGATACTCAGATAGTCCAAATAAGCATTAACTATCCCTGGATGTGCATTCTGAAAGCAATGTTCATGCTTCATGCATTTTAAACTCGCTGTTTAATTTTAATTCCAGTCACATGCAGTTGCTTGTTCATTATATAAATGTCAAAGACACACGATACGAATAGCATTTGCGGCATTTTCTGTCAAAGTTTGCGTTTATGTCTGATGACAACAATAGATCAAAAACCTCTGCTTCCTCATCATTGTGTGTACATGTATGCAATGGAAATACGATTTGTCAAACTCAAATAGAGCTTTGATCACACAGCGGCTTGGCTCTTATCGAAAATTGATTGAACCTAATCGATAAGTAGCAATCCAATTAAATACTATTGACCATCTCAATCAAGTCGAATTCTTGATTACAACATATTTGTGAATGCAGAGCATAAATCACTCAAAATGCCACTCGTCTTTTAACACCTATGGTGGTTTAATACAGGGGTTGATAACTGTCTTTTCTAAACCATTTTTTTACACTTGAACCTTTCTGTTCACGGATTTAGAGCTCTTCGTAGATTAAAAGTAATTTTCTTGAGCTCTAGTTTATTTTTGAAAGATGGTTTTGGAGAATTCATTCACATGGGTGGATTACGGTGTAGTTATAGCCACGTTGTTATTCTCCCTTTGCATTGGTCTTTACTATGCATTTGGTGCGAAACAACGTACCAATGAGGATCTACTTTTGGGGGGAAAAAGCATGGGCATTGCCCCTATTGCAGGTATGCATTGCAAAAAATGGAAGGAATAGATTTGAAAATGTCTGTAAGAAATAGCAATTAGAGAGCACGAATTGAATTGTACCATTTACATTCTATATAGCCTCCATGCTGGTCACTTATTTGTCAGCTATTGCAGTATTAGGATACCCCGCAGAGGTGCCACAATACAAAAAAAAACTATTCTCACGACTTTCACTACTCTCTGGATTAACTAAAATCGTTATTCTAATTTCTTGCAGGTTTATGCACATGGATCGCAAATTTTTATGAACACGATAGTTTTCATATTCATCGTCCCCTTAAGTGTGTACTTTTTTATGACTGTGTTCTACAAGATGAAACTAACCAGTGTGTATCAGGTAGTAAACCCTCAGCCTCCTAATCGCTAATACGCTAAGCTCATAAATTTGATGAAAGTTTCAAAGGGAGTATTCTGTTCTTTACAGTATTTAGAGTATAGATTCGACTCCCTGTTTGTGAGGCAGTTTGCATCATTCATTTTTATTCTGCAAATGACGATTTTCATGGGCGTCTGTCTCTTCGCTCCCTCCATAGCTATGAGCACTTTCATGGGATTGGAAACATGGCAGTCTATTGTCGGATTAGGATTATGCGCCACTGTATACACTTCAATTGTACGAAACTCACATGGACAGCTAACATAGACAAGCATTTACACCTATTAGCTAGGAAAATTTCTGAATCACCGTTTTTATTCTTTAGGGTGGTCTCAAAGCCGTAGTGTGGACTGATGTATTCCAACTTATCATGATCTTGGCTGGGATGATTGCAATTATCGTCCAAGGTTTCATTGCTGCCGGAGGTATTTCCGAAACATTTCGTAAAGCTGGTGAAAATGGACGTCTGGAAATTTTCAAGTAAGAGGCACTCAAGCAGATCAATTATGCATGGTATTCCCCATAAAAATGGGTCTTCTCAACTCCATATGTAGCACAATATGTAATTTTCAGTAATTACGTTTTAAGAACTGCTGGAAATACTAATTTGCAGTTTCTCTGTCAACCCATTTATGCGGCACAACGTTGTTAACTTTATTCTGGGTCAGGGGTTCGCCACGTTCTGCCTGTTTGGAACTCATCAACCCCAAGTACAGAGATACAGCAGCTTGCCAACACTCAAGCATGCTATTCAGTAAGTTTCTAAAAGTATTTAATATTTTCTGTACTGAAAGTCATGATTTTTCAGAAACAAATCAGAGAGTAGTTTAGGTTAAGTATGAGTAAATTCGCTTGAAAATTTATCTTAAAAAACCAACAATTAGACTAGTAGACAGCACAAAAAATTATGAATGTCAAAATGTTTAAGAACGATTTAACAACTTGTATGTTATGTAGTTTGAAAGCTAACTAAGCTTTAAAATAAAAACTTTCTGAAGTAGAGCCGTGGAATTTAATAAAGAAAAAAGTCACTGACGGCTACTGATGGCATGCTTGCCCTCGCACAAAAAATATAATGATGGCTGATGGTTTCTGATTTACCTTTACAATTTCCAAAAGCTCGCGGTGCTAGCGCGAAGTTAATTTTTTCGGTGTAAAATCTTGCAAATGGAGTTTGAACTATACAAAATCTGAAGTTGCTTTGCATTCAAGGTGGTATAGAATATATGAATAGTCGAGTAAAAGAAGTGCCCTCCGAATTTCAAAAAAGTGAATATCCGTGACAACAGCAAAAACGTTAACAGTTTTCAATATTATACTGTTTCAAAATTTGTTTTTCAGAAAACATTAGGGCACTTCTTTTGCACACCCATTCATATGCTTATACTGTAGTTCTTTGCATTTAATGTTTAATGTTCAGGACCATGAAGCTATTGACATTATTAGACGCCGAAACTACACAAAAACATATAAAGGTTTTCAGTATTGTTTCTTTGTTTCGCTTTAAGCTTCAAAAAGGAAGCATGTTAAAAAAATTGAGGCAATTAACCTTGACTTTGACAAATATCAGTTGTGAAAACCCAGCTTTAGGATAGTTAAAAAAGAATACACTTTTGCCTTTTTTAACATGGAATCTTGGGCATTTTTTACCGAGTTGTGTATTATTACAAGACTTGCATTGCTTGGATGTTTGTTGAGGCGAAGTAATCTTTTACATGGTTTTTATCAATTTAGTGCCACCATGTTTGCTATCCCATTAAACGTGTTCACGATTGGCTTATGCCTTCTCTCCGGAATTGTCATCTTTGCAACTTACGCTGGGTGCGATCCGTTTGAAAATCGCATAATTCATCGTACTGATGCGATTGTTCCATATTTTGTACGAGATCAGCTTCATTTTCTACCAGGTTAGTAATATCCCACACTCACACACACTCATATCTCAATCCCAAAATTACATAGTAATTAGCTTAACAGTTGTAAAAAAATCCTGCTTGATTCTTTTACAGGGATGATGGGCGTTTTCACAGCTTGCGTTTTCAGTGCCACATTGAGGTAAGCTCATTTAACTTATGTAGTGAAAAATTTAAAAATGCTATTACTCTTACTAAATAGGGCATATAATGCTGTTTGATCATTTTATTTTTAGTACTTTATCTTCCGGTTTAAATTCCTTAGCAGCTGTCACATGGGAAGATTTCTTGAAACAAATCAACTTTTTCAGGGATCTTAAACCATCGAAGCAAGCTGCAATCATAAGAGGTTTAGGTGAGTTTCCTACCATGCATCCAAATACTGCGATTTAAAAACAAAAGTGTCGAGTGAATTGTAATCCATTGCATAACGTTACCCTCAGCTCTTGCGTATGGATTGTTAAGCATTGGACTTGCATTTTTGGCCCAAAACATGGGCGCTATCTTATCAGCTACGTTAACAGCATTGGGTGCTCTTAGTGGTACAAATAGACACTAACATTTTTTATCTTTTGTCTGGAGTTAATACAACTTCCAGGTCATCTGTTTCCAAATATTGCACTTTAAACACGTTTTGTATTTGATTGTCTGATGACAGGTCCATTGGGTGCCATTTTCGCCATGGGATTGTTAATGAAGTTCATAAATAAGCCTGTAAGGACGTCACTAGTCACTACTAATAAGTTCTGGATTTTATGGCCTATTGCATTTAACTATCTAACTAACTAACTAACTATAACTAAGATAGATAGATTTACACTCTTTACTAATCTGTATCATTAAATGGGCACTGGACTGCTTGTAGGGAGCCATAGCCGGGATGGCGGTAGGATTTATCTCCATGATCTGGATTACTACAAATGCTTTTATTCAAGCCAAAATCCATATCCCATTGGAATTTAGCAATAGTGAATGCCCCAATGTTAATGCCACCATTGCTGAAACCACAAGTGCAGCCTCTTCAATGAGACTTAGTGCAGAGGAGGATGATTTGTAAGTGTTTGTCTGAATTGTTCACTCAGTTTACGAGGCTATATCCGGTTATTTGATTTTAATAAATGCTGATTTGCATTCAGTGATTGTTATCGCATTTGTTTATAATATTTATAGAGGATGGCCTGACAAGCTGTACACATTGTCATACATTTTGTATCCTTTTGTGGGTGGAGCGATCACAATGAGTGTTAGCATAATAGTTAGTGTGTTTACCGGAGGTATGCTGTACTGTGCATTTGTTTAAGAGTTTTATATTGTTGAATGCTTGAAAATAATGCACGTTTTTCAATCCTTAGGAATTGGACAAGGGGAAGACGTTGATCCTGAATACTTGCATCCAATTGTACGACCCAAAGGATATTCAAGCAAGAATAAAATCAGTGCCTTGGCTAGAAACAATGGGTTTGATCGGGTTTCAAGTGTAGCAAATAAAAATGAATATGCAGATAAGAATGGCAACGTTTACGATCCTAATTCACCACGCAGTACCTCAATCAATAGTCCTGTTGTTCTCACTCCTGAAGAAAATCAATCCGCTAAACCTTTATTGTATAGAATGCCTTCTAATCACTACAATTAATAAAGTTATCAAGTCCTTAGTTGTAATTAGTAATACATTTTTAATATTAAAATAACAAAATTAGTTTGTGGTTGTGGCTCATTATGTTAATTATCATATCTCTCTCTTTACATGGACCAATACCGACCAGATCATAGAAATTAAAGTATTTGCGTTTTTTCTCGTGAAAAAATCGTGACTTCATAATCTGTGCATCAAACTGGTAAATTAAGTGGCAGTAATCTAATCTAACAGAAATTCCGAATTTTAATGATCCTTTTTTTAAATCAATAATTATTTGACTATATAAGAGATAAACCGTACAATATCAAATGACGTGTATGCAAATTTTAGACCTTTAAACTGTAAACACAGCATTTACTACGCAAGACTCCATACGGTTAGTTTACTCTCAATCCAAAATCGATAGACCTATTTATAAAAAATATTGACTTTATTGTCACGTTTTCACACCTATGTAATCAAACAGCAGACAACAAACATTATATCCATCCATTGTGTCTCTTAAATGAAAATGCGATCAGGAAGCTTATCCCACTGCTTATCAATCTCACCCATGTGACGGGCTAACGCCAAACAGCAGCTTAAAATCTCCTTTTATTGAAACTATGATTGTAAAACATGCGCTTGGTTGATGATCTTAAGTCAATATTTAACCCACGGGTTTAATCAAATCCAACAGAATTTATTTCGTCGTCGTATTATGATTTTCAGCATCAGTTGAATGTTGAATCTTCATTTTAATTTAGCTCCCATAAGGCCTCAATACTTTACTCACATTTTAAAATGTGGTGTTCTATACTTTAATCAAATAAAAGTTTAGGAACAAAAACGTTGGCGAACTTAGCCAAAACTTTCATGGTGTCCAGTGGAACAAATAGGATATAAAAACAAAATGAATTACTTTCACTTTTTCGATTATTTGGCAGTCACTATAACCCTAGGATTTTCCATGTTTATTGGCATTTATTTCGGATATGTGAGCAAGCAGACAAAGGACGATGTACTACTCGGAGGCAAAAATATGGGAGCATTCCCAGTGGCTGCGTCTATGTTGGTTACTTATTTATCCGCTATCACCATCTTAGGCTATCCGGCGGAAATATACTCCCATGGGATTCAGATTTTCATCATGGTCTTTGTTAGCATCATATGCATCCCTATCAGTTTATACTTGTTTGTATCTGTGTTCTATAAGATGCAGTTCACAAGCATTTACGAGGTGAGTGTTATTCATATTTTGAGTTCATGTGGACAAACAACTATAATTATTTATGCCACTGAATGCATGGTTTTTCAGTACCTGGAGTTAAGATTTGACTCTGTAGTTGTCCGGTGGCTTGCATCTTTCACATTCATCATTCAAATTTCCATCATAAATGGAGTTGTCTTATATGCACCAAGCATTGCCTTGGAGGCTATTCTAGGGCTACCTGTTTGGGTCTCAATCGTGGCAATTGGAGTTTGTGGGACAATTTACACGTCGATTGTAAATAATGAGCTATTTTGAAAAAAATGAGGATAGGTAGTTAGAAAAAGTTATTTTTTAATTTTTGTTAACTTTCATCTAGGGAGGACTCAAAGCTGTGCTCTGGACAGATGTCTTTCAACTATGCATGATTCTCGTGGGCATGTTTTTTATTGTTATAAAAGGATTCACGGGTACCGGTGGTATTGTCAATGCATTTCATTTAGCGCAACAAACAGGCCGTTTGAATTTATTCGAGTAAGTTTGTATATTTGACTTCGAAAAGTGGCAGCTCTTTCTCATTTCACCAGTTTTGTTCCGACTATTGTGTAGTTTTACAGTGGATCCGTTTATGCGACACAACTCGGTGAATTTTTTCTTAGGATATGGCACTGCTATCATCACATTGTAAGGCTATTTAAAAAATTTACTCAAATAGAGGTCCGGTTTTAGAACTTGGGACACCTGAAAAATTTCTAAGTTTTTTCGAACACCATGTTGACCGACATTGTAACCTAACCTAAACTAAACATAGTGTTTGAAAAAACTTAGAAATTTTTCAGGTGTCAAATAGATACTTAACAATGAAAAGCTACATTTATTATTTATGAATCTTTAGATATGGCACTCATCAGCCTCAAGTTCAAAGATATTGCAGTCTTCCATCTTTAACCCACGTATTTAAGTAAGTATAGTATCCTTGATGCATTTTATAATATTTGTTACGTTTAAAACTATAATTTTAAAACTAAATGTGTCAACCAGGGCAATCACTTTAGCAGTACTTCTTAAGATTTTCACAATGAGCCTGGTACTACTTACTGGAATTGCAATTTTTGCAACCTATGCTGGATGTGATCCTGTGTTATTGGGGCATATCAAGAAATCCGACGCTATCGTACCTTATTTTGTGATCAAAGAGTTAGCTTTTGTGCCAGGTAAATTGCATATTTAAATGTATAGCTTTTAGTTAGAAAACTCGGCAAAATATTGTCGTTTTAATTGAAAACATTGAACTGCTGCTCCAGCGCGCATGCGCACGGGGGAGTAGTTTGCTTTGTCAAATCTCTATGTTCAGTGACCTCAATGTTTTTTTTTGTCTTTTTTTATGTTTCTTTCTGACTAAACAGCCATGATGGGGATTTTTGTATCGTAAGAATTTTCAGACGTATTTAATTTACTGATTTACTGCTTTTAGTGTTTACCGTCTAGTTTAGTTTAATTTAATTCTGTTTTCATTTTTGTAGGTGCATATTTTCAGCAGTACTCAGGTAAGCTGGCAACTCGACCTTTATCATTTTTAGTTCAGTATTTATGATAATAAATACGGTTTTTAACGTATACTTGCCTCAATTTTTCAGCTCTGTTTCGTCTACACTGAATTCTCTGGCTGCTGTAACATGGGAGGATTTTTTCTATAAAATAGATTTTTTCAAGACAATGAAGGAATCAAATCAAGCTATTTCCACTCGATTAATTTGTAAGTTGTAGGAACATGCTACTTCACTTCAAAACAGAATTTTAACAATTTTGTAGTTATTAAAAATGGATTTGAATGAACTCTTTGTCCTAGCTGTGGCATATGGATGCATAAGCATCGTATTGGCAATAATGGCTCAAAACATGGGTGCAATATTTCCAGCGACTATGAAAGCAGTAGGAGCCACGGCTGGACCATTAGGAGGAATTTTTGTCATCGGGTTGTTCCTTCCAATGGTGGATAAAAAGGTGCAGGTCTTTATTAAAATGAAATACATTACAGGCATTATATAGGCAGTGTTTACCTATTTTTTCGTGGCTGCAGGGAGCAATTATTGGAATGATTACTGGACTGTTAAGCATGTTATTGGTTTGGTATAAGTCATATGTACTAACTCAGACGTACAAGTTTTACTCTCCTTTGCCAAACGACTTGTCAAATTGTCCAGATGGGACTAATTTTACAAGTGCTGTAGGAAACAATACAGCTCATGCGATTGATGAACTGTAATTTTTCAGCATAAACATTATATAATATTTTGTTGTAGAATGTTTGTAGAGCTTATTGGATTTTAATTTTTCGCTTTGGACTTTCTGATGCAGAGAATGGCCAGATAAACTATTCACTGTTTCCTACATTTTGTACTCCTTTGTTGGAGTCGTTATAACTGTGGTTACAGCCCTAGTTGTCGCTTTAATCACAAACAGTAAGTTTTTAAAAATAAGGATCATTCTATCTTTCTTACCAACCTTGTGTATGAACGTTAATAATTTTTTGCTCGCAGTGTTTTGCACTCCCGAACCAGTGCCCAAAAAGTATCTACACCCGCTAATACACGGGTTAACATTCTGCAATGTAGACAATAGAGATTACGCTCAGCCATCTACTGCGTTAACGCGAAAACAAGAAACGGATAAAAATCTTTACCCTTACAAATATAATTTTGTGGACCCCAAATTGAACAATGAACATAATATGAAAGTTTGACATTAATAACTAATTAAATAAATCCAATTTAACTTTATATCATTTCTAGATAGCATTAAAAGGTATTTATTGACGACGGGAACACGAAAACAACGCTGACAAACCAAAATCATTTCATCAAGTGTATGTAGTTACAAAACGTTTCAACTAAAAATGTACAATGATAAAGTGTATAAAAGTATAAAATAAATATAACTGAGCGTTTGATACCGGTTGTTAGTTGATAATAAAATAATCATTTGTAAACTATGTATATAACATTTGAGACCGAAATTAATGATGAGCGAACAATAAAATTAATGAATATCCTCATCACTACTAGAGCTATCACAGACTATTATCCTCTGTCGTCTTTTTTTCCCGCGAGATGAACTTGTGCCACCCTGGTTACTATTTTCAGTCCTCTTGGCTCTCCTAGTGCCGTATTTCTTGATCCTATTCGGTGATTCTTTATCTAACTCCTCTTTAGCTTGAATCATGGCTTGAGTGAATACTCCGACATCCGAAAACTCAACCTCGTCGTTTACTGCACAGAATGAATCCTGAAATACATTAAAAAAGCATTAATACAAGTTCACGGCACCACCAACTATAGCACTGAATCTGTATTGTTTCCTTTTCAAACGTACATCCTCATAATCACATTCCAGTTCAGCCTGCGTCTCTTCTCCTATGGCTATTGGTGTTAATGGGCGTTCTACGCGACCTGGACGCACTGGATAAACATCCTTTACGGATTCCATGTACCGTGCTTGCTGACTATAGAAAAAACATAACAAACATTCCGTCAAATTCTATAACTCATCATACTGCATACAGTCTGCAGCTGACTGCATGTTAGCAGGATACAAACGTAATAATACGCACAAAAATTCAATTAAACTCACGTGTCTGAAATCATGTTGTCACCATCTTCTACTGCAACAAATGAATCATTCGCGTCCATGGCCTCTAGCTCATCACTATTATAGTGTTCATCCGAACTACAATCTTCTTCATCTACTTCTGCTTCGTTGTCAATGAAAGGATTTTTTTCTTGCTTCTTAGCTTTACGTTTTTTGACTTCCGTCAATTCCACAATATCAGGAGAGTACTCTTCAATTTTCCTTTTGGCAACAGTCTTTGTATCGGCCTGATTTTTGATGATTTTATTTTCCTCAGGTTCACGTCTACCCGGGCGTACGACAGGTAATTGCTGTCTACGTCTGATGCTTCCAGGACTAGAGCTCCTGTTTCTGGGCGATTTAAAAACCCTCGGTGCCTCATTGAATGGCGACAAGAAGTCATCATCGTCAGACAGGTTGAAAGGTAAAGGTTGTGATTTTTTCAACCTGTTCTCAGGATACAAAAATGTTGATGATGAAATGTCATCCAGTTGGCAGGCCGAGCTTCGAGGATTGGATTGACAATTAGCAATCGAGATTTGTCTCAGATTATCATACAGCTTTTTCATTGATTCTTTGTCATTGGGTATAATTATTTTGGGCAATGGCTTGTCCATGATTTTCTCAATGACTTTTTTCTCAATAGTCGGCGTGGTGACAGTGCTCTTGGGAACTATTAAATCTTCATTATCGTTAGCAAAACTCAAATCAATAAGATCGCCATCGTCTTCAAACGGCACCCAAATATTTTTTGTAGTGGTTTTTGAATCACTATTTTCTTTTTCAGTTACTGGTGTTTTCACAGGCGTACTGTTTTTCATACGCTTAGATCGAGATAGTTTAGTTTTTTGCCTTTCTTGAAATTCCTTAGGCACACAGATTAAAGGGGCCATCCAGCCATCTGCAGAAGGAGCGGCTTTAACAGGTTGCTTTTTTGAACGCTTTTTAGGAGAGTTCTTCATGCTACACGACGTATTCAACCAAGTTGACTTCTTGAATTCCGAGCTAGTGTCGAAAGATTTCGCTGTATTGTTAGGACTAATTCGTAGGGGAGCGTTTCCAATATCAGTTCCGGTAAAGCTGTCCACTTTACTTTTACTATCCGTAAAGGACGAGCTACTATTTGATTGTACTTTGGCTACGTCATTACTTCTACTGATGTTTATATCCCAATCATCCTTTCGCATTGCAGGAGTAGACTCTTGTGCAAAGGATGGACTTGGAATAACAGTTCCAAGAGGAAAAATACGTTTTTCTTGCGTGGAATTCGATTTATTTTTATTACGATTGGCATCAATCCAGTGGGCAAATGACACTCTTTTAGGTTGTGGCGAGAATATTTTTTCACCAATCTCAGAAGAAATAAGCTGTTTCGATGCTGGACTATGTTGGCTGGGACTGGTAGTACTCCTCTTCAGAACGCTTTTGTTTGAAATCAGATTGTTATCTGATAAGGCCTCCTTTGTTGTTTCCAAACTCATGGGCTTTCTTGTAAGCTGAAAGTCATCATAATCACAGCAAGAACTCGTTTGCTTCTTTTTGAATTTGAATTTTTTCTTTTCACCAGTGCATTGAGTCTTGTCTTTTTTGCATGGAAAAATGGATGCAATTATAGGCTTATCTACTTCAGCGACAGCAGCTTTTTTGTCATCTACTTCTACTTTTAAGGAGCTGAACACAACTGACGGCGACACTTTTTGAGTTTGAACAGCTGGAAAAGGTTGCTTTGGAGGAATTGTTGATACCATAGGTTTTTGTTTGTCAGTTGATAACACAGGGAGACTGCTTCCTCTACTGTTGTTAGAGGAATGTGGGGAGGAAAAAATGGACGGAGATTCAGAAACGCATTTTTTCGCTCGGTCCTCTGCATTCTTTTTCCGCATTTCATCAATATATTGATTTAAAATTTCGGCAGAATGATTATCTGGATCGTTCATATGTGCATATGAATTTATTACTTCTAAATCATTAGTTTCGTATGCCTTTTTCAATCTATTTTCCATCCTGAATTGACTAAGATCGGGAGATAAGGGAAAGTCATCATCACTGGGAATTTCAAAGACTTCAGGAGAATTTACCAAATCGACCACCTCAGGAACTACAGGTTTTTTAGGCTCTTTTTGTTCCGGTATAATAATTTCTGCAGCAATCGGTGCATGTTTCTCAGCCTCTTTTATCACAGATGCGCAATATTCTGTCGATTCTGTCAGTCCCTTTGAAAATCTTTCTGAGTTAGATATTAGTTCTTCAAATTCTTTGTCCTCGTCGTCATCAAATAGCAGTATATCATCCTTGAATAAGTCTCGATCAATGTAATTGGCACTTTGAGTATTTTTTATTTGAGATTCAGCTTCGACTTTTTCTTCTGACTTCACCGGAGTTTCCTCTTCCTCAGTTGTTGAACTATCACTCCCATCTAATTTTATAACAGAAATTGGCGCTTTATGAGCCATTTGTACCTTTTGCTCGTTCTGAACGGCAGTTCTTTCGGAGGACTGATAGGGTGCACTTTTAAATATGCTGGTATTGCTTTCTGTTGGTTTGAATACAAAACGCTTTTTCTGATTCAATGGTTTTTCAAAATTGCCACCCTCAAGGCCAATTTTATGCTCAGTTGTATTAATTGTTCCTACACAAGTATTTGCATGAAGGTCTGTATTTGCATTTGATCTGGGAGGTATGAATAATTTAGGCAACAAAGACCGACTACTACTGCTCGTGCTGCTACGAGAAAATGGCTGTTCTGTTTTGGCCTTGTCACCAACAACATCTTTCTCACTTTTTATTTGTAACGTTGCATCCACCCTACTGATATCCTGTATCAATGCTTCATCAGTTTCTCCACTCCAATCGTCTAAGAACGAAGTTTCGTCGAATATAAAACCTGCATCGAGATCTGATGCTGCTTTAGCTCCCTTATCATCAGCAGATATGGGCTTTGCAGGCGTCAGTTTAGAAAAACACGAAGTATCATGTAGTGCTACTAAAGGTTCGTTAAATTCATTTGCAGGAGGAGAATTGATGAAATCATCATCAATAAGTGCGGCATCATCAAAGATATCGTTGTTTACATTTCCACACGCACAAACATCCTGGTATCGGTGTTTTGATGCAGATTCCAGTTTGGCAACCAGCATCTCCAACTCTTCCCCTTTAATCACGACAGAACTGAACGGTAGTTTATGAAAAGAAGAATGCCAGTTTACCTTTCTAGGAGAGGGCACATAAATGCACGGCGTAACGATGGCATCCGCAGCATTTTTTGCATCGAATAAGGACATGAAATCTGCATCTAAACAGCCACGAGCACTGTCGTGATGGCTGTAATCATCATGCATCGGTAAAATAGCCGGTTCATTCCAAAATACATCATCATTTCCCAGTCCCATGTCATCATGAATGATTTCATGCAGTTTTCCCTCATTTTTGACAGTCGAGTTGGCCTCCACCAATGGTTTCTTTGAATTGGGATGTTTACAGGATTTATCAGCAGTACCAACCAACTCAGTGAGCTTTCCTTTTTCTTTCTTTTTCCTTTTCGGTTTCCCTTTAACAATATCCTCTGTGAAACAATAAAAAACATAGTTTATGAACTACAGAAATAGATAGTTGATTTAGGCATCGCTGGATTTCATCAGCGATTACAATAATATCTAATTACCACTGTCAGATGTAGACATAGATATGTTCCTGTCATCAGTCATAGACTGCTCTGAAGACAGTAAAATATTCATTTTGAAACACTGCGGCATCAAGTCTGTTTGAATTACAAAAAAGACTTATGAAAGCATTAGTTTATCGAATAAAATTCGGAACCAAGAATAATATTTAATTATTAGGTTCTTACCATTAGGAACCATTCTTGGACTTGCTTGATATAGGTAAGGTTTTAACTTATGCTCATCCGATATATTTTTGTTGACATTGGATTGTAAGTTCAGACTAGAGCTGTACCACTAATATAAAATGCAGGTTTAGTTAAACTGAGCTGACTGTAATTTAAAGAAACCATGTGCTCCATTTTACATACCCGTTCTTCTTTCCCCTGTGTGAGAAGAAATATAATGCGCCCACTTCTGGCTCTCCCGGTGCGTCCCATTCTTTGAACAAGACGAGTTGGAGATTTGCTGGAGTCAAAACAGATAATCAAATCTACTTCGCCAATATCTAATCCTTCTTCCCCAACTGAAGTAGCCACAAGAACATTGAATCCACCTTCCCTGAATTTTTGAACTACTTGAACTTGATCCTTTTGCTTGAATCCTTTACCACTAGTTCCAGTATTCGCTTGTCCAAAAAATACCATAGGCTTCACAAGGGGTCTCAATGAATTTAGAAGATTGCCTATTTCTTGTACGCTATCCCGATACTAGAAAAAGAGTGACAAAAAACAGAATGCACAACAGTTGCAGGCTGCACCTGCGCAATAACGTGGGGTTTAAAAAGTTACCTGACTAAAGATCATAACTTTGGTTTGCTCCTCCCGGGTTTGGAAGCTCTTGAAATGATTATGAACAACTTCTCGCAATGCCTTCATCTTGGGATGACTAAGCAAGTAATCACTCTCCTGAGCCTCATTAGGATCCGCATGGCTTCCATCAAACTGGAAAAATAAATTCTAATTGAATAACTGGAAGTTTAGGATAAGTCTATTCTATCGATATTCAGTAATCTGAAAGTACCGTTGCAAACAAAGCAGATGCATTTATATCAAATGTAGAGTTGGCGGTAGAGATATTTAGTTTGGACTTGACATCTTCTAAAATCTCCTGTAAGCTTGCATTTTTTCTCAACTCTGCTGCCGTTGCTGCATTTCCCTTCTGATTTCTTACCACACCTGAAATAATATCAATATCAAATCAATTATATTCGAGCAAAACATGTATAGAATCTCAACAGGAACAGAGTACATAAATGCTATTACCTTCCAAAAATAAATACATGGACCTCAATCCATGAATCAACAACAATTCGGTAGCATGCGCTAAGGAAATACAAGTAGCAAAATCGAGCTCGATGTAACCTTTCTGATAGTTGGCAATATTTGCGGGTGGATGCGTGCGGTATGAATCTCTTGCTTTCAACAACTATAGAATGGCAAGAAAGAAAAACCGAATTACCAAACCAAAAACAAGTTAGAATATACGGATAGCTAATACTTGATAAACTTGCCTGAAATCTGGAAAATGAGGTTCCATCTCGACCAAACAAAACATTTTGTTTCATCAGCTTTCCAGTGTACGTTTGAAAAACCTAATAAAGATCATGCCATTACTATAATTTTAGTTATCAGAGAGTTGATTGATATGTTTTGCAAAAGTGCAATCAGTACCTCCAGTAACTTTTCGTTGACGGAATTTAAATAACCGTCTAATGGCACCACAATTTTTTCTACATCCTTACGATGAGTATATGGAAGAATATCAGGTGAATTTTCCCCACGCAATTCAACATTCGAGATCAACAAATTACGAAATATCTAATCGAAAACGTAAGATTGGGATTTTAAGATAAAAAAACTCATTCAATAGTTGATATTAAGACTGAAGAAGTATAGTTACCTGCTGAACAGAGGGAACATCACTCCCTGGGGTAGCACTCAGCGCTAATACACGAAAATATTTATTTTTCTGAAAAATCGTTTCGATCACTTGCGCATACGCATGGTTTCCCAGCGCTTTATGAGCTTCATCAACAACTATACATCTCACATCTTCAGGTTGACATGAGCCTCGGCCCAAGTCACTCAACATAACTTGAGGCGTAAGAAAGAAAACTTTCTTTGTTTTCCAAAATTCCTCACGTCTTTTCGGTGATATCATACCCGTTAGTTCGACAGTTTTAGAAGGATGAATTCCCACTATTTTATGGCAGGCTTCCAACTGTTGCTTTACAAGTGGCCTAGTAGGAGCCATAAATACAACTAAATTATTCGGATACCACCGATTATAATTGTACATCACAACGGCAGCAATGAACGTCTTTCCAAGCCCTGTAAATAAATATGTTGCAAAAAACATTTTAAAAATCTTATTAATGGGTTCATTTTTTTATTTTCTGATAACTGCACCTGTAGGGAGGCTGACCATAGTGTTATTGAATAGAGCCTTTTCGGTAATATTGAACTGGTAGTCTCGCACAGGCTTATTAGTTGGATATATCCAAATCTGACCTATTAGTCAATTAGAAAAAAATGCACATCATTTAGAGTCTAAGAAAACCAAAAAAAATTGTACGACTTTTAAAATTACCAGCTGTTTCGTCGAATCCAGGGACTGTGTTGGATTTATTTGCATCAGCAAGTGCTTTGCCAACATCGCTTTCTGCTAGTTCAAACCTCCTGCACAAAAGATCGTTAATACTTAAATCTCTTTGTTTCTACTATTAAACTATAGTTAGATGTCAGCATATGCACAGCGATTGTGTAATTACCCTAACGCTTGACGACAAATATCATCCTCCTCATCCAGATAAACCGTAGAGTCGGCATCAAATGTCGTTTTCTTGCCACCACCGCGGCCCCTTCCACGGCCTCTTTTGGGACCAGATTTTCCACCTCTAGATCCTCTACCCCTATGTCGGCCAGAAGTTGCAGCCGTAGGAAATCTTACTTCAGAAGCTGACCGTCTCGTAGCCCCACCCCAGCTTTCTATTATTGTTGGTTGCTTCGAATTACTCATAGTCGTTACTCTGAGAACGCAATCCAAGACCTGTAAAATTACCCAAAACATCCATTGCCATCACGTTGGATTAATACAGATACAAACCTGTCAAGCTAATGTTACTATTTTTTTTCTGTCTCCTGCCATCAACATTCAAAAAATTTTTTTTTAAACGAGGCATTACCTTACGGAAATGGAGATACTTCACGGTTAAATTACCACATGTGAGTTCCACATTGCTAATGCTAACTATACTGATTAGATCGGTCAACCAAACCCGGAGTTACACTGATCAAAGCTGATTTAAAACTTGTCTATATACTGATGACGAGTACATCAGTCTTTAGTTAACAATGGATTTTTTTGACAAAATACAAAATATTTAGTCACATAATATAGCTATAAATGAATTAGTTTCCTATTGTTGGTTGTCCGAAGCAGTCTTTTCTTCCACACCGTCTATCCAAGAATGAATTTACGTAATTTACGTATTTACGTAAATAAGTTATCTTGTTGTGCACTATCGATAGACTTTTAACTTGATTGAGAAGAAAAATCGCAATGAACGCAATCAAATCAAACCAATACAATACTGTATCGTTTTTTATTTTAAAGGAGCAGAAAGAGAAATGTCCAGTTGAAGTTTTAACGGCGTGACAGTGAAAGTTTTTGTTGACAATACTTTTCGCGCAATCCTTGGCCGGCAGCTGAATGCAGAATCATTGAGTTAGTAATAACATTCACAGCCTTTGTTTTGTGATTTCTCTATGGTAATGCATTCTTTGCCTTTCAGTTATATAATTGTAGTATATATTTATGATGGATTTTGAATACCCCAGGCTATGGACACCGGCATTTTACTAAAACACACAAAATGGTTTTTCATTGCTGTTATAATATAGTATATTTTCATATTAGGATATTTAGGACATTGATAGATGTTTTTAATAAGCAATTGTGCTCATGTGATTGAAGTTAACGGAATTATGAAATTACAAATCAAGGAGTTAAAATTAGTTTCGTCTTTTTAGATGATTTTTATTCTGTAGATGAGAGTGTGAGATTAAAAAAACCACTATGTAAGAAATAAATGTTTAAATATGTGCCTTTTATACACTAGATTTACCTGTTTGTCTACAAAAATCATGTGAGGCATTTTGCCTGATCCAAAGAGGTGTGCGCCGTCGAGTCACGCCGTCGTCGACGCGGTTTTTTTGTCAAAATTTCACGCCGCCGCCGTCGATAGTTTTCATCGACGCGTCGACGCGCCGACGCATCGATGCGCCGTCGATAAGGAACCACCGCCGTGGAATTTTTAAATAAAATAATCATGAAAAACTGCTTAAAATTTGTAAATCTCGGCCAGGACACTTTAACATTTTTCAAAGTTAAAATTTCAAAATTTTCTCAGCCAATAATTTTTGCTAAATTGTGGACAATTTTATTTTTGACCGTCAAATTTTTGCTGAAAAATTTCGCGCTCTTGTTTGAAAAATTCTATGGTTGATAGTAACTATGGTTTTCCGCCGCCGTCGAAAATGATCGACGTCGACGACGGCGTCGCCGCCGTCGGTTATAAATCACCCTCTACGCCGCCGTTGTTGAATCTTAATCGACGCACACCTCCACTTGGATTCCAAGTCCACAACAGATATGCTCAATATGCTGCCGTGATGATTTGATGATGGAGGTGGATGCGATGCTATGGCTTTTGACAGCTCCAATGCTAGGGTTGTGATCAGTGATGTAAGTTTGGTCTCAGCTCCGCTCCGCTCCGCTCCAGAGCTTACATAAATTTTGGAGCTCCGCTCCGCTCCGCTCCAGTTCGCACAAAAATTTTCGAGCTCCGCTCCGCTCCGCTCCAGTTCGCACAAAAAATTTGGAGCTCCGCTCCAGTTCTCACAAAAAATTTGGAGCTCCGCTCCGCTCCGCTCCAGTCGGCACAAAAAATTTGGAGCTCCGCTCCGC
>Ga0210040_10000962_pt1 | contig 45689 bp, 55 predicted proteins | sample CryGeyCG12114_NA_FD_185462 | JGI IMG/M metagenome (GOLD analysis project Ga0210040, IMG submission 185462) | Groundwater microbial communities from aquifer - Crystal Geyser CG19_WC_8/21/14_NA (SPAdes) (version 2) | ecosystem: Environmental > Aquatic > Deep subsurface > Groundwater | place: USA...
CGCGGGAGTGGCAGGCTGACAGCCATGCGGACGAAATACAGGACATTGCCGACGACGGGAGGAACGACTTTATGGAAGTTCACGGCAGCGAGGGCGAACTGAAGGGCTATCTCGTCAACGGTGAGGCCATCCAGCGATCGAAGCTGCGGGTGGACACGCGCAAGTGGATCGCGTCGAAGCTGAAGCCGAAGAAGTATGGCGAGAAGCTGGACCTGACGACGGGCAACAAACCGATCACGAATGATCCGGTGGATATCGCGGCCAAGGCAGCGTCGCTGCTGGCCCTGGCGCAGCACCGCAAGGAGAACGGGGAGGAACCGGAATGACGCATGAGGACAAGAGCGAGCCGATGGTCGAGCATGAGGGCATGGCGGTCCTCACCGACTGCCGGGCCTTCAAAATGGCGCCGGTGGATGAACTGCCGGAATGGCAGAAGCACGTCGTCGGCCAATCCGGCAAGGCTGTGTGCGGTGCGCCGCTGCATTCAATGATGTGGGCCTTTACCGATTTCGGCCATGCTGAAGCCGCTATCCGAAATGAAGATCGGCTTCAGCCGTGCCCGCGATGCGTAGCTGCGGCGTTGGCAGGCGCGCTTGAGGCGGCGCTTGAGAAAGCAAGCGGCACTCGGGCCGAAGACATTGACCTGCCCGAAGGCTACACTGTCTCGCACCGCCAAGTCACTCTCGACGACGAGCCGGAGTTCGTGAGCTATCGCGAGAAACTGGACGAGCACATGAGGGCGCTGGTCGCCTCGGGTACGCCGGAGGCGACGGAGGAACTTGCGCAAATCCTGGACGGGCTCGAAGAGACGACCGCGACCGAGCGGTTGCGCGAGGCGCGCGAGGCGGCGAACGAAATCCTCGCTCCGATTTGCGCGGCGGCTGGCCGGATGCTGGACGAAGCGCCGGGCGAGGACGCTATTGCCGATCTGCACATGGAAGGGGTAGTAATCCCCTACGCGGCGTTCAAACGGCTGTATGACGCCACGGCGGAAGACGAGTAACCAAGGAGGACGACATGGCTTTGAATGACGAAACCGTTGCGCGCATCGCGCACGAAGTGAACCGCGAATGGTGCGCCTTTAACGGCGACAACTCGCAGCCCCGCTGGGGAGATGCGCCGGAGTGGCAGCGGTCGAGCGCGATCAATGGCGTCGCCTTCCATCGTGCCAACCCCGACGCGGGGGACAGTGCTTCTCATGATAGCTGGATGGCGGAAAAGGTTGCGGCCGGGTGGGTCTATGGGGAAGAGAAGAACCCCGATGCGAACCCGCCCACGCATCATTGCATCGTTCCGTTTGAGGAATTGCCGCGCGACCAGCAGTTCAAGGATCGGCTGTTCCGCACCATCGTTCACGCGGCGATCGACGAATAACCAGTTACCCGTCCCTTGCTCCTACAGTGCGAGCGGTGGTGCGCTCGGTGGATTGCCTGCAATGCGGCGCGAAAGCGACGAAACCGAAGGGAACGGGGTGCATGATTACCGGGGAATTGCAGGAATAGCCGACAACTGGGGCGCGACGGCTGTAACGTCGCGCCCCCTTTTCAGGAGACGAAAATGCTTGAGGGTACGCAAATGCTGGTCGATCGCGCAGTCACCATGCGCAAGTTCGAAGGCAATCTGGTGGTGGGCGATGCGGCGGTCATTGAACTGTACAGCGGCAAGATCGAGAACTGCGTCGTCGTGAAACAGGACTATTTCTGGCGCTTCGTCGCCAAGGCCGCGTTCGGGCTGGTGGCGCATTACCTGACCGCTGGGATCGCACCGCACCCGATGCGGTAGTCAGCCGGGGCGCGGTGTTCGCAATGGCACCGCGCCCATTATTTGTGATAAGGCGACCGCATGATCGTCTCGCCCCTGATCGTCCTGCCCTTCCCGCCGTCCTCGCTCTCGGGCCACGCCAAGGGCTCCTGGCACGGCAAATCGGGCATCGTGAAGCAATGGCGCGATCGAGCCTGCGACGCGACGCGCGAGGCCATGCCGACGATCCCTGCGGAGGGCGATATTCGCGTCCACATCACCTTCATCCCGCCGAACCTGCGCGGCGACCGGGTGAACTTTCCGAACCGCTGCAAGCCGATCTATGACGGGATCGCGGACGCGCTGGGCGTGAACGATGCGCGGTTTCTGCCGTCCTTCACCTTCAAGCCGCCAGCCGCGCCCGGCCTGCTGCAAATCCTGGTGTGGTGATGGACGCCGCCAGCCTGCTCGCGAACCTTTCGGCGCAGGAAATCCAAGAACTGCTGGAATACCTCAAGCCCGATGAGCGCGCCGAACTGGAACGGCTGATCGAGGCCAGCCGCAGGGTGTGGAGCCCGCAGAAGGGGCCGCAGATGCGCGCCTATTTCAGCGAGGCAGACCAGCTTGGCTTCGGCGGCGCGGCGGGCGGCGGGAAAACTGATCTTGCCTGCGGGCTGGCCCTGACCGCGCACCAGCGCGTGCTCTACGTCAGGCGCCAGAAAGTGCAGACCGAAGGCTTCGTCCAGCGGATTGCGCAAATCCTCGGCACGCAGGACGGCTACAACAGCCAGAAGTCCATCTGGCACACGGGATCGAGCCTCATCACCATCGCGGGTTGCGACAATCCCGGCGACGAAAAGAAGCAACAGGGTATCGCGCGCGATCTGCATATCTATGACGAGGTGACGGAGCAGCGCGAATATCAGGTGCGCTACATGATGGGCTGGAACCGGACCAGCGATCCGAACCAGCGCGTGCGAACGATCATGTGCTTCAACCCGCCGACGACGGCCGAAGGGCGCTGGGTGATCCGATACTATGCGCCGTGGATCGACCGCACCGCGCCCAAGCGCGCCGATGATGGTGAACTGCTATGGATGGCGTCGATCGGGGACCGCCCTGACGTAGTGGTTGCGGATCATCGGCCCTTCGTGCTGCACAAGGGCGAGCCGGTTTATGACTTCGACCCCGACGACTATAAGGGCGCTGCCGCGACGCAAATTATCACGCCCAAGAGCCGCACGTTCATCAACTCGCGCGTGACCGATAATCACTATTACATGGCGTCGGGCTATATCTCGCAGCTTCAATCCCTGCCGGAACTATTGAGGGCGCAAATGCTGCACGGTGACTTCCACGTTGGCATTGAGGACGATGCGCAGCAGCTTATCCCTACGGCCTGGGTCGAGGCGGCGATGAAGCGGTGGCGCCCTCGCAACGACAAGGGGCCAATGGACAGCATTGGCGTCGATGTGTCGCGCGGCAACATGGGCGGCACGATGGGTGGCGGCGGCAAGGATCGCACGGTGATCGCGCGGCGGCATGGCGTCTGGTTCGATGACTTCGTGTCGCTGAAGGGCTTGCGCGTCGATGATGGCCCGGCCGTGGCCAGTCAGGTGCTCTCGCATCGGCGCGACAATGCGGTGGTGCATATCGACATTGTGGGCGTCGGAACCAGCCCTTACGATTTTCTGGTGGCAAATCACGTTCAGACGGTCGGGATCAACGGTGCCGCGAAGTCGATGGGCAGCGATGCGTCGGGCCAGTTGCGCTTCACCAATCTGCGGTCGGAACTTTACTGGCGAATGCGCGAGGCGCTGGACCCCGCAAACCCGCATCCGATCTATCTGCCCGACGATGCCGAACTGTTGTCGGACCTGACCGCGCCGCGTTGGTGGCTCACGCCTGCGGGCATTCAGGTGGAGCCCAAGCGGGGCAGACCGCGCGAGGATGGCCAGCCGACAGGGCTTGTGGCGCGGCTGGGGCGCTCTCCTGACAGGGGCGACGCGGCTGTTTATGCGCTGGTATCGACCCCGAAGCGAAATGTGGTATTCACCGGCTACGCGGGGCACCGGCCGCCGCAGCGCGATCGCTATGCCGAATTGGAACAGGGGCACCGATGACCACGCCAACGAACACGCAGCTTCGCACCGCAGTTCAGGCGCTCGAAGCCCTGACCGGGCAGGCCACGACGGGCAATCTCGGGGACACAGGCTGGTGGCGGCGCTTTGCCGATCTGGCGGAAGCCCTCGCGGCGACGCAGACCGAAGCGAACGAAACCCTGACCGGCTACATGCTGCGATCCGCATTGGCGATCGAGAGCATGGCGGGCACCACGGGTGCCGAAGAGAACCCCGGCGAAGAGGGCTTGCTGAAGCGCATTGTCGAGGGGATGGAAGCCCTCGGCTCGGAGGGCACGGGGGATATGTCCAGCCGGTTCGTGCCAGCCGCGCAAGGCATCCAAGGCATCGACGCGCTGCGCGAACTGCTGCTTTCGACAACGGTGCTAGCTGAGAACGCGCCGCTGGGCATGATCGCGGCGCTGTCGAACTTCCGCGATCTGGCGCAAGTCGCACTGGTCGATAACGCCGATGGCCTGTTCGCCCTGAACGGCGACAAGATCGAACTGCTGCGCGGCCTCGACTATGAGACGGGCACGGTTCACACGCCTATTTTTGTCGAGACCAGCGCCACGGCGACGAACAGCCCGCGACAGACTGCCATTCCGATCAGCGTAACGAACGTGCCGGAAGAGACGCTTGAAGCGCCGACGCTGACCAGCAACACCATTGCCGAGAACGCGCCGCAAGGGACGCTCATCGGCGCGCTGCAATCGAACGTGCCCGGCTCAACCTTCACGCTGCTGGATGACGACGGCGGGCGCGTGGCGAAGCAGGGAACCGGCAACATCGCGGCCGGGCAGACCGGGCTCAATTACGAAAGCGGTTCCTCGCGGCAGTTTCAGGTTCGGGTGTCAAACCCCGAGGCGACCAATTCGCCGCTGTCGGCCTGGGTGACATACACGGTCACGAACGTGCCGGAGGTGACGCTGGGCGCTCTGGCGCTGTCGAACGCGGTCCTGACCTATGACGCGGCGATCGGCTCGCTGGTGGGCGTCATCACGGGCCTGAAGTCCGAAACCGCCGATGCCTATGGCTACCTGAAAGACAACGCGGGCGGCCGGTTCAGCTATGACCAGACCGGCAACACGGCGGAACTGCGCGTCGCGGGCACGCTGACGCCGGGCACGAGCTACACTGTCGTCGTCGAGGAATACAACGCCGACGCCGATCCGTCGCTGCGCGAGCACACGTTTACCGTTCAGGTGCAAGCCGCGCCTCCGATCGAGCCGGAGCCCTCCGATATGGAGCCGCTCAACTGGACGAATTACGCGCAGGATCAATACAACACCTCGTTCTGGCACGCTTCCTACTGGCAGGATGGCAAGATGCCGACGGGCGTGACGTGGAGCCGGGCCAACGTCATCCGCAACGCCACTTCGGGCGCGGTCACGTTCGAACTGGATGCGCAGGGCGCGCCGCAGCTTCAGGGCGTGGGGCAGACGCCAGCCACCATGCACGGTTACTACGAAGTCGATGTGACCCTGCCGACCATGCAGAACGGGGTCATTGTCTCGCCGCTCTGGCTCTACTCGGGCACCGCGACGGGCGACGAACTGGATATCGAGTGGGCCGGGCGCGGCGGGCTCGACTTCACGCTGCATCACTTCCTCGACGGCGATAGCGGCCAGCATGTCGAGCATCAGGTGCGCTGGCAGCCGGGCGCCTATCTCGAAGGCCAGCGGGTCACGCTCGGGATCAAGTACAACCTCGCGGAGCAATGGGCGGAGTTCTACGTCAACGGCACGATGGCGGTTCGGATGACGCCTGCCGATACGGGCGGCTGGTTCCCGAAGAACGCCATGAAGCCCTATCTCGAAATGTGGCCAGTCAATCCGGCCTATGGCGGGCTGGTAAGCTGGGCAGGCGGCACCTGGGACGGCACGCCAATGTCGTTCATCATCCACGGCTATCGCTACACGCCTGTCCTGGCGACGTGGGGCAATGCCACGCTCTCGGCCAACACGGTCGCGGAGAACAGCGCGCAAGGCACTGTCGTCGGCCTGCTGTCCTCGCCGCTGGTGGGCACGACGTTCACCCTCACAAACAATGATGGCGGGCGGTTCCAGCGCAACGGGCTGGCGATCGAGACTGGCCCGACCGCGCTTGACTTCGAAGCGGGCAGCACGCGCACGATCGAGGTCGAGCAGTCGAACCCCGCCGCGTCACCGACGACGCAGCGGACCACGCTGTCGATTGCCGTAACCAATGCCACCGAAGCGGTGGTGCTCGGGCCGCTCTCCCTGACCGGGACCGTCATTCCGCACGACGCGGCGGAGCACTACGTCATCGGCATCGTGCAGGGGCTCAACCCGCCCTCGCAAACCTCCTACGGCTTCGTCGAGAACGATGCAGGCGGCCGGGTCTATGCCGCATACGTCGGCAATGATCTGGAACTGCGCGTCGGCGCGACCGCGACCACGGCCGGGTCCAGCTTCACGATCCAGCTTGCCGAATACAATGCGGCGGCGGTGCCGACCAAGCGCGTGCAGGACTTCACGATCAGCAAGCAGCCCGCGCCGACCGGGACTGGCGAATTGCCTGCGCAGGAAGACCGCATCGACGCGCTGACCTACAACGTTACGACGGGCGAGCCCGCCGTGATGACGCAAGCGCAATGGGACGCGGCGCAGGGCTCCGAACATCACGCGATGCACGCGATCATTCCGATGGCGAGCGTCACGCACACCTCGATCAAGACGGGCAACTGGAACGATCCGACCGTGTGGAGCACGGGCACGGTTCCGGGCGAAGGCGCGGTTGTCGTGGTCGATAATGACCATACCGTAACGTATAACATTTTCGGCGTCGTCTGGCTCAAGGACGTGATGGTCCACCCGCGCGGCATTCTGAAGTGGGCGCACAGTCGCACACGAATGCGGGTCGATACGATCTTTAACGACGGCAAGCTGCACGAAATGGGGGATTGGCTTAATCCGATCCCCGAAAGCGGCATCCTCGACGCCAGCGGCAAGATCGAGCCGCAATGCGAGGTCGTGTTCAAGCGGACGCAAGCGCCGGGCGCGACGATGCGCCTCGGGCTCAACACGACATGCCCCGTTCGCATCTGCGGCGCGCACAAGAACAACCGGGCGGAAAGCGCCGCCTCGCTTGCGGCTGGCGCGACGACGATCACGCTGGACGATGTGACTGGCTGGGTCGTGGGCGATACCGTCATTGTCGCCGCCATGACCAACGCCGGGGTCCAGCGGGTCGATCCGCAATATACCGGGCCCACCGCAATCTACGCGCAGCGCGTCGGACAGGCGGGAATGCTGTACACTGACAGCAACGTCTTCGCGGGCAAGGGCTATCACCTTTCGCATGACGAAGAACGGCATATCACCGCGATCAACGGCAGCACGATCACGCTGAACGCGCCGCTGACCCATGCCCATCCGGTCGTGACGCGCACGCATTCCGTCACCGGCAAGACATTCACGCTGCGCCCGTGGGTCACGCCGGTAACGAAGTCGATCCGGTTCCGCTCGGCTTCGGCTGCGGAGGGCGGCAACCTCGCTGATCTTCAGCACCGCGCGCATATCATGTTTATGCACCATGACGATGTGCAGGTGTTCTATGCCGAAGCGCGCAACATGGCGCGCACCGACACGAACCCGACGCTTTCCACCGATCAGAACGCCGATCGCACCAGCAGCCGCGTTATCGCCACGGCCGATCCTGCGAACGGCGGCACCGAAATCCGCGACGTTAACAATGTCGTGGGTCGGTACGCATGGCACTGGCACCTCGCCAACGGCTCGAACGCTCGGAAGATGGCGGTTGCCAAGGGGTTGTCTGCATGGGCGCCTGCCAATGAAGTGCCGATGCCCGGCTGGGCGATGACGCATCACGGCACGCGGCTGTCGATGGAAGATTGCACCACGTTCAACACGCGCGGCGCGGGCATCGTCACGGAGAACGGCAACGAGACGGGCCAATGGTTGCGCCTCAACAGCATGTGGAACCGGGGCGACGGCTATAACCCGACGTGGGGCTCGCGTGCGGAGAACGTCACGAACCACAATGGCCACGCTGGCGTCGGCTTCGAGAACCAGGCCCGGCAAATCCTCATGCAGGATTGCCGCGTCACCTCGTCGCATTACGGCTGGCTCTACCTTCAGCAGAACTCGCATGTCGCGTCGCGGCGGCAGGTGGATGAGTTTGCGCTGCGGATGCGCGATCCGCTCGCCTATGGCGATGCGGCGAAAACCGATCAGCAACGGACTTATGGCCCCGAAACGCCGCAAATCCCGCTGTTCCTGCACAATCATGCCTATGGCTGCGGGGCGATGTTCACCGTCTCGCACCGGCAATATACGGAGCGCGACGAGAAGACGCCGCTGATCTGGCGCGAGAGCCATGCGGTTGAGTGCGACCGGATGATCGACATTCCGCAGTACAGCTTCGACTACAGCTTTTACGACAGCATGGCGATCTATCGCCTAAGCGGCTCGGCCAGCGGCGCGGGCATGTTCTTTGGCAACATCAGTTGGCAGTTCGTCGTCGTCGGGTGCCTGTTCGATCGGTACACCACGGGCATCGTAAGCGGCGGCAAGACCGAAGGTCTGGTCATCAACTACAATGGCGCCTTCGTGGACAATGCGTTCCCGAACACGCCAAACCAGTTCGGCGTGCCGACGATGACCTTTTCCTCGGGCGACAAGCTGCCGCCGAACACGCACGCGCTGTGGGGCACCATGGGGCCGTCAACGCAGGTCGATAACGGCAACGGCACCTATCAGGTTGTCTTTCACCAGTGGGTCAACTGGCTGTCGGCCACGCAACTGCCGCTGGACAAAAAGGGCACCAATTACCCGACGCTGGGCCTGACCGCTGGCGAGCCGGTAGCGAACGGGACGCGGCCCTATGTCTGGATTGACCCGACAAGCGATCTGACCGGCGACGCCTACAACACCATCAAGATCAAGGGCAAAATTGCCGATGGCATCGGCCTGCGGCACATCGGCAGCCACGAAATTTTCTACGCGAACGGCCAGTACAACGGCCTGGATAAGTACCAGCGCCAAAACTACTTCATGACGGCGACCGACATTGCCAAGCGCAACGGCGTCTATGACGACGGTGGGACGATCAAATCGCCGCTGTTCTTCATCGACCACAACCGGCTGACCGGCGAATATCTGGTCTATCGCGTCAACGTGACCCTGCAAGGTCTCTCGACCGCTACGATCGCGGCCTATACCGTTGTCCCTTCGGAAGTCGAGGCGCGGGTCAAGACGCAGCTTGAATGGAAGCCGGAGAAAATCCCATACGCCAGCTTCGTGCCGCCGACCGAAGCGCCGGTCGTGCAGCCGGTTTCCCTGACGGTGGCTGGCGGCGCAAAGTTGCTGACCCGCATTTATTTCACGCAATCCTATGGGACGATCACCCTGACCGGCGCGCAGGCGTCTCACTTCGAAGTGGTCTATGTGGATGGTCTGCCGCATCTGCGCTGGGCGGGCGACGGTACGAAGGCAGCGGGCGCGACCTACGCTGTGACGGTCAACGTGGCCGATCGCTGGGGCAATACCGGAACCGCCGTGACCAGCGTGCAGGTGACGGGCGCGGCGGGCGTTGCTTCGTTCAGCGAGGACTTCAACGGCACGGCAGGCCAGTTGCTCGTCGCGCGCACCGGCTGGTCGAGGATGAGCGGCGGCGCCGACGACGATTTGTTCATCGGCACCGGCAATCGCCTGTCCTACAAGAACCGCACCAGTACCGGCTACTTCACCGGGCCATCAATGGGCGGCGTAATGGACAACATCGCGGCACAGGGCAATTTCTACGATCTTACGCCTGACGTTTATCTGTGGCTCGATCTTGTCGGGACGGTGGCGGAAGGCGTGCGCTTCAGCCGCGCAAGTGACAGCACCATGCGCGTTACCGTCATCAATCCGACTGCTATGGGAGGGGTCAAGAACTACACCTTCGCCTATAACAACGGCGGCGTGTTCCGCGTCGAAATCCGAGCCGGTGCGCTGCGGGTCTACCTCGATGGCGCAGAGGTCAATCCGACTGTCAACGGGCCGATTACCGCCCTGCCGACATGGATTAACAGCGGCAACGCGCGCCCGGCGATCCGGCACACGATCAATGAAACGCGATCGAACGTGCTGGACAATGTGTTCTGGGAGCGAATTTGAGGTTTGCCGAATTAGGAAAGGAAATGAGTAATGTGCATGTCGTCCCCCTCAATGCCGCCCCCGCCGCCCGACCGGCAGGCTGCGCGCGCGCCCGACAATGGCGATCCTTCGGCGCGGAACAACGATAAGGCTCGGCGTCGGCTGGCCATGGCGTCTTCGATCTTCACGGGGCCGACGCTCGGTACGCCTGCGGTTTCGGGTCCGCTGGGTTCGTGACCCTCGCGGCGGGCCTCTACCTGCTGGCCGCAGGTATCGTCGCGTACAAAGTCGGGGGCTTTTTACGCGGCAAGGAACCGCGCGACGATATTAGGGGCTGGTGATGAAAACGAAGCGTGAAGAGTGCGAGCAGCGCCTTACGGGGATGCAGGCCACCCGCAAGCCCTTCGAGGCGGATTGGGATGAGATTGGGCGGCTTTGCCTCCCGACGCGCTCGGACGTGCTCACGATGGCGGCCAATGGCGTCGTGCGGCAGCAAAACCGCAAGCGCCGCGCCAACACCACAACCTATTCGTCGAAGGGGCGCCGCGCCGCCCGCATCCTCACGGCTGGCATGACTTCCGGCCTGTCCTCGCCCTCGCGCCCGTGGTTCAAGCTGCGGACCAGCGACCCCGCTCTCGCGGAGTACCAGCCGGTCAAGGAGTGGCTGGCCCATGTCGAGGCGCTGATTTACCAGTTCCTCGGCTCGACCAATTTCTACAACGCCACGAAAGTCGGCTATTCCGAACTCGGCTGTTTCGGCACCGAAGCGGCGACCATGCTTGAGCATCCCCATTATGGCGCGGTGACGCATACCCTCACGGCCGGGGAATACTGGCTCGCCAACGATGACGGGCTGATTGCCGATACGCTCTATCGGCAGGTCCACATGACCGTGCATCAGGTGGTCGAAAGTTTCGTCTCGAAAAGCGGCTGGGGCGTCGTGTCGAAGGCGGTCAAAAACGCCTACGACAAGGGCAATTACGAAACCGTCGTGCCTGTGATGCACGCGATGGAACCGAACCGGCACAAGAACCCGACGCGCTCCGACAACCGCAACATGGATTATCGCTCCGTCTGGTGGGAAGTGGGCCAGTCGGACAAGTCGATCCTGCTGCGGGATAGCGGCTTTCCCGAGAAGCCCTTTTGGGCGCCGCGCTGGATCGAGACGGGCGGGGAAAGCGTCTATGGCGACGGGCCGGGTTATGACGCGCTGCCTGATCTTCGCGAACTGCAATTGGCGGCGAAGCGGCGCGGGCGGAACGTCGATATGCTCAACCGCCCGCCGATGGCGGTGCCGGTCGGGATGGCGAACAGCTACCTCTCTCTCGATCCTGGCTCGCTGGCCTACGGCTCCGCTACCGACATTGGCGCGATCAAGCCGCTGGTGAACGTCGATTATCGTGCGGTGCAGGTGGTGCGCGAGGAAGTCGAGGCGCACGGCGCGGACGTGATGGAATGTTTCTATGCCGACCTGTTCTTTGCGATCAGCGAAATGGACGGGGTGCAGCCGCGCAATGTCGAGGAACTGGTTCTCCGCAATGAGGAACGGCTGACGCAGCTTGGCCCGGTGGTCGAGCGTGTGAACGTCGAGAAGCTGGAAGTGGCGATCGACCGCGCGTTCGCGATCTGCCTTCGCCTTGGCCTGTTGCCGCCCGCGCCGCAGGAATTGCAGGGCCAGCCCCTCACGGTCGATTTTATCTCGACGCTGGCGCAGGCGCAGAAGGCGGCCCGGCTGGGCGACATTCAGCGCAGCGCGCAATTCGTCGGCTTCCTCGCGGGCATCTTCCCCGAAGTCATCGACAAGTTCGACGCCGATCAGGCGGTGGACGACTTTGCGACCGGCGCGGGCACGCCGCCCTCGATCATTCGCTCCGACGAAGTGGTGGCGAAGATACGCGCCGATCGGCAGCAGGCGCAGGCACAAGCGCAGGCGGCAGCGATGGCGCAACCGGCGCGCGATGCAGCGCAGGCGGCCGAACTGCTGTCTCGAACGAACGTCGGCGGGCAGAACGTGCTTGAGGGCGTGTTCCAATGACGGTCACGCGCGAGCAACTACGCTCGATGGATTTGCAGGGTTTGATGCTCGATCCGAAGTTCCGGCGCTTCGCCTATGGACTTTTGAACGACACAAATGTATTGCGCGGGGGCTACGGAGCCAATTTGGCCACTCTCCAATGGTGGGAGGGCCGCCGTTCTCTGGGCTTGGATATCCTCGCTACCTTGCAGACCGTCGATCCCGACGCTCTTCTCAAACTGCTTGAGGAAGAAAAAGCCACCAGAAAGGAAACGGCAAATGGCAGACGCAATCCCGACAGACGTGACGAACTCGGAGGCGATCCAGACGGACGCAAGCGAGACGACGGCATCCAGTACCTCGACTACGCCAACGACGGAAGCGCCCCCGCCAAATGACGGGGCCAATCCGGCGCCCGCCGATCCGCTGGACGGAAACCCTGGCATCGCCGCCGATCCCAACGCTGGAAGCGACGAGGAAGGCGAAGCCGCCGACGAGAACGCTGTCCTCTTCGGAGCCCCTGAAGGCGACTATGAACTGAACGATCTTCCCGAAGGGTTCGCGGTCGATAAGGCTGCGCTCGATGCGTTCGCGCCTCTCGCCAAGCGGCTGAACCTCTCGAACGAAGGCGTTAAGGCGCTGGCGACCGAAGCCTATCCGCTGGTCGAGCAGCAGACCACGGCGGCGATCACGCAGCAGGTGGTGGCGCAGCGCAAGGAGTGGGAAACCGCCACGCGCACGGCCATCACGGGCGGCAAGGCTGAAGACGGCTCGCCCATCGCGGCCGATCCGGCGTTCGGCGGCGCGTCTTACGATCAGGTCGTGGCCACCAGCGCCAAGGCGCTCGATCGCTTCGCTGGCGATGCGGTGTTCCCCGGCGCCAAGGCAGACGGCAGCGAGGGGACGTTCCGCGACTTCCTCACCGCCACGGGCCTCGGCAATCATCCCGCGATGGTGCGGTTCGCCTACATGGCGGGTCAGGCAATCTCGGAAGATAGTGACTTCGTTCGGACGGGCGCTGTCCCTCCGGCGACGCTCTCGCGTGCAGAAAAGTATTACGGCCCCGGTGCCGGTTAACGAAGAAAGGATTGAATAATGGCAGTTCTCGGTTCCGGCGTCGCCACGCTCGTTGACGTGCTGAAGGAAATGGCGCCGGGCGGCGCTCTCCTCGACACGGCGGAAGTGCTCACGGAGCACACGGAAATCCTCGAAGACATGACGTGGGTGGAAGGCAACCTTGTCACGGGCCACCGGGACAGCGTTCGCACCGTCCTGCCCAGCCCGTCCTACCGCGCGATCAACGAGGGCGTGCCGGTCACGAAGGGCGCGACCACGCCGATCGAAGAAACCACATCGCTGCTGGAAGATTTCAGCCAGTGCGACCGGGAACTGGCCATCCTCTCCGGCAATGTCGGTGAGTTTCGTCTGCGGCAGGCGCGGCCGCACCAGATTGGCTTCGCGCACAAGGTCGCGACCGATCTGTTCTACGGCAATGCCGCGTTCAACGTGAAGGGCTTTACCGGCCTGACGCCTCGCTACAATTCGCTCAACTCGTCGGCCACGCTCACCGCTGGCAACGTGATCGACGCGGGCGGAACCGGCACCGATCTGCGGTCGATCTGGCTCGTTGCTTGGTCGGAAGATACCATTACCGGCATCTTCCCGAAGGGCACAAAGGGCGGGCTCGGCCATGAGGACGCCACTTCGTCGGCCGATGGTACTTCGCCCGACGGCTTCCCCAGCGGGCAGGCGCTTCAGGACGCCAGCGGCAATCTGTACATGGGCTATCGCGACCATTGGATGTGGCGCGTCGGGCTCATGGTGAAGGATTGGCGCTTCGCGGTTCGCATCGCGAACATCGACGTTTCGACGCTCACGCTCGATGCTTCGACCGGGCCGAACCTTCAGGATTTGATGATCCAGGCGACGGAACTGATCGAGGGGACGGAGGGCACCCGCCCGGCGTTCTACATGCCGCGCTCGATCCGAGGCTACATGCGCCGCCAGCTTGTCGAGAAGAAGAACAGCTTCCTCGCGATGGGCGAAACCGGGCGCAAGGCCACGCTCATGTTCGACGACATTCCGATCCGCCGCACCGATGCGCTGAAGCGCAGCGAGGAACAGGTCGTCTAAGACCGGCCCTGAAGAAGAAAGGCACCAGACATGATTACCGACGCACAGCTTCGCCCCTCCCTGTCGCAGAACCTCGCTGTCGCGGCGGGCAACGTGAACTCCACCAATGCCGTCGATCTGCTGTCGGCGGGTCGCAACCTCGGGCGCGGCCAGCCGATGCGCGGCATCGTGACGGTCAACCAGACCTTCACGGGCGGCACCTCGATCAACGTCCAGTTTGTCGAGAGCGACAATGCCGACCTGTCCAGCCCGCGCGTGCTGGCGCAGACCGGCGTGATCGCGGAGGCGGATATTCCCACGGCTGGCAATGGCAAGCCGCTTTGGGATTTCCAGCTTCCCGACACGGCGCGGCGCTACATCGGGTTTCGCTATGTTATGGCGGGCACGCATACGGCGGGGCAGGTTTCGGCCCACTTCGTCAGCGATACCGATCATAACCCGTATGTCGCGATGAACACGGGTTTCTGATCTAAGCGGGAAAGGGATTTCAGATGACTTTGAAAGTGACCACGCGAGAGTCGTTCATTGGTGGGCAGGCTGTCCCCAAGGGCACGATTGTCGAGTACGAGGGCGACAACGCGGGCGACAACCTCGCGGACGTTGGCGACTATGAGCCGCCCAAGCCTGCGATCATCGCCGCCATCGCTCCGACCGGCCCTAACCCGGTCGCGCCGCAGCAGCTTCCCCCCGGTTCGATGCAGACCATTCGCGGCTATTCCGGCCCGGCTGGTGAGGAACTTCGCGGGGAACGCACCCTCGCGGCTTCGATCAACGAAGGGGACAGCAATGCTGGCGAAGTCGAGATGGAGCCCGTCACCCGAATTACCTCCACCGATGATTTCGATGCGTCGAAGACGGTTGAGGGTTCGGTCGATGAAGTCGAGGGCCGCTTGTCGGGCCTGACTGCGGAGCAGCTTGACGCTGTTGCGGCGGCCGAAACCTCGGGGAAGAACCGGGCTGGCGTGGCGAACGCCATTGAGCAGGCACACGCCGCGCTCTAATCTACCCCTCTCGTCACGGGGGAAGCGGGCGGCGGTGCTGGTGCATTGCCGCCCGTTTTCGTTTAGGAGGTTCCCATGTCGTTCAAGCCCGCAATCTCGGAAGACGTAATCTCGAATGAGGCGCTGGCGCTGCTGCCCGCCGATCCGGTGCCGACGCTGAACGAACCGTCAATCGAGGCGCGCGAGTGCCGCCGTGCGTACAAGCCTGTCGTGGCCTCGCTGCTGGAAAAGCACCATTGGAACCTCGCGACGAAGCGCGCTGCCCTGGCGCCGCTCGACAACGACCGCGCGGGCGAATGGGGGCTGGCCTACGCCAAGCCCGACGACATGGCCTATCCCGTGGCGCTGTTCCCGGCCAGCGGGAGCGGCTGGGGCGCCTGGTTCCGGCAAGGCCAGCACTACATGCTGCCGGGCGGCTACCGCGTCATGATGCAGGTGGGGAAGACGATCTACTCGCAGATTGGCGCGGCCATGCTGGAATATACCAGCTTCGGCATTACCGAGGCGGATTTCACCACGCAATTCAAAGACTTGGTGGTGCTGGAACTGGCGGCTCGTATCGCCGTGCCGATCACGAAGGACTATGCCCGCGCGCGCGAACTGAAGGGGCAAGCGGAGTTCGAGCGCCAGCGCGCGATCGCTGCGGACCTGAACCGCAACGCGCAACGCTATGGCGACAACCCGACCGAAAGCGAACTGGTGCGCGGCGTCGGGATCGGCGGCTACGGGGGCGGCTGGCCGATGGACCCGGTGGCGAACCCGATTTATCAGGTGGCGCCGCTGATCGTGCCCGCGAACACAGGGGAATAATCGCGTGTCAAAAATTCCCCTACCGAATTTCTCGAAAGGAGAAGTGGCCCCGGCCCTCTACGGGCGCATCGACACGGGGCAATACAATGCCGCGCTCAAGACGGCGCGCAACTTCCTCGTCCAGAAGTACGGCGGCGTCACCTTTCGCCCTGGCACGCGGCTGGTGGGCGCTGCGGACGGCGACGTGCGGCTGGTGCCGTTCCAATTCTCGATCGACCAGTCCTATGTGCTGGCGATGGGGCAGGGCCAGATGCGGCCGGTCGCGCTCGGCGGCTTCGTGCTGGAAGCGGACCTGAAGATCGAGGACGCATCGCAAAGCGATCCTTGCGTGCTCACGATCAGCAATCACGGCTATGCGCCAGGGGACCGGCTCTATCTCGCGGGGATTGAGGGCATGGTCGAGTTGAACGGGCGGTTCGTCACGGTGGTCGCGGTGCCGACCGGCAACAGCGTGGCGATCGACGTGAACAGCGGCAGCTTCACGCCCTTTGCTGCCAGCACGGGCGCGGTCCATGCCGAGGCACCGGAACCGCAGCCGGTCGATCCCGTCGTGCCGCCTGTCGTCCTGCCGCCCCCCGATCCGTATGTGGGCGGCGGTGGCGGCTATGACTACGATTGGCACAGTCCTTACATGGTGCAATTCTAATGGGTGCTGCGCGGCTCTACAGGGCGGGAATGCCCTTCAACACGGTTGATTTGCCGGAAGTCGATTATGTGCAATCGGCAGACGTGATCTATTTCGCGCACCTCAACTATCCGCCGTCGAAGCTGACGCGCTCGGGGCATACGTCGTGGGCCTTTGCCGAAGTGACGTTCGGCCCCACGATCACCGCGCCGACCGGCGTTGTCGCGACCGCCTCGAAGCCCAACACCGACGCGGCGAACAACGGCGATAATTACTGGCTGCGGACAGCGCACTATGCCGTGGCGGCGGTGAATGAGGCGGGGCAAATCTCGCGCCTGTCTGCGCACGCGACCGCCAGCAATGATCTGTCGCTGAAGGGCAATCTCAATACGATCACATGGACGGCGCACCCTGACGCCGAGTTCTACGTCGTGTTCAAGCGCGATAACGACGGGACGTTCGGCTATATCGGCCGCGCCGAAGAGGCACGTTTCGTTGATGGCGAGGGCGGGATCGCGCCCGATTATGCGGACGGGCCGCGCGTGGGCGAGAACCCGTTTGCCGGGCCGGGGGATTACCCCTCGACCGTGACGTTCCACCAGCAGCGGCTTTTGTGGGGCAGGACGCGGAACAAGCCCAACGGGATATGGGGATCGCAAGCGGCTGACTTCGAGAACATGGACCGCTCGCGCCCCTCGAAGCCCGACGATGCCCTGACGATGGGGCTCGTCTCGGATCGGGTGAACGCGGTCGAGCAACTGGCTTCCCTCCGCTCGCTGCTGGCGCTTACGTCGGACGGCATTTTCGCGATCAACGGCGGGCAGCAGGGCGATCCCATGACCGCGACGCAGATTGTGGCCGATCGCCAGGTTGGGCGCGGTGCCTCGCGGCTCAATCCGATCGTGCTCGATAGCGTACTGTTCTTCCGGCCAAACCAAGGGTCGAGCGTGCGGACGCTGGGCTATACGTTTGAGGTCGATGGCTACAAGTCGAACGACGTGGCGATCTTCTCTCCGCACTTTTTTGACGGCTTCGAGATTGTATCGTGGGCGCACCAGCAAGAGCCCTATTCTGCGATATGGGCGGTGCGCTCGGACGGGAAATTGCTGTGCCTGACCTGGGAGCAGGAGCAACAGGTGTGGGGCTGGACGCTGTGCGAGTTTGCTGGCTTCGTCGAAAGCGTGGCGGTCATCACCGAACGCGGGATGGATCGGGTCTATCTGGCGATCCGGCGCACGCTGGCGGGGCAGGAGCAAGTGCTGATCGAGCGCATGGCCCTGCCGCTGCTGGTGGCGGATGATCTGGTCGATAGCTGCTATCTCGATTGCGCGGTGACGCAGAAGTACGATCCGCCGCGCGATGTGGTCGATCAGCTATGGCACCTCGAAGGCGAGGCGGTCACGGCCTTTGCGGACGGCTATGTGGTCGAGGGGTTGACGGTCACGGGCGGCAAGGTGGCGCTCGGCTTTGCCGCATCGACGGTGACAGTGGGCCTGCCCTACTCGGGCGAGATTGAAACGCTTCCCCTGACGCTCATGGGCCAGCAGGGCAGCGCGCATGTCTCCCGGCAGATGATCGAGGAAGTCACGGTGCGGGTCGAGAAGACGCGCGGGATCAAGGTGGGCGCCTCGGGCGGGGAATTGTTCGAGGTCAAGCAGCGCGAGTACGAAGGGCTCGACCAGCCGATTGACCTGAAGACGGGCGACTATGACGTGCGGCTGTCGGCGGCATGGAGCAACGCGGCGACGGTGCGGGTGGTGCAGGACTATCCCCTGCCCGCGACGATCAATGCGCTGTTCCTGAAGCCTCGGGTGACGAAATAGCGGCGATGATCGAGGTGGTGCCCGCCTCGCCCGCGCATATCGGAACCCTCGCAGCGAGGATGCGGCCGATCGACCGGCTGGAATGCGCTGTTTTCGGTCATAGTCCGAAGGCTGCGTTGCGCGCCTCAATGCGCGATGCATGCATGGCGTTCACCGCGAAACTGGACGGGCGGCCCGAAGCGATGTTCGGGGTTGCGACCGTCTCGATGCTGGAAGGGATCGGCAGTCCGTGGCTGCTGCTGACCGATGACGGCGCGCGGCAGGGCAAGGCGCTGGTGAGGATGGGCCGCAATGTCACGCGGCTGTTCGAGCGCGAGTTCCGCGTGCTGCGCAACAATGTCCATGCCGACAATGAAACAGCGATCCGGTGGCTGGGGCACCTTGGCTATACGGTGGGGCCGCCCTTTGATATGCACGGGCATTCGATGCGACCATTTCAATTAAATCGTGACGCCCATTACGAATAGGAGCGCCCCATGTGCCCCCCTCCCGTTTTGCTTCTCGCCGCAACTGCCGTCTCCGCAATGGGGACCGTTGTAAGCGGCATTGGACAGGCGCAGTCGCAGCGGTTCGCGGCCAAGGTCGCTGATCGCAACGCGGCGCTCGACCGGCGCGCGGCGCAGGATGCACTCGAACGCGGCCGGATCGAGGAACAACGCCAGTACCGCAAGAACGCGCAGGTGATGGGCGCGCAGCGGGCGGCGATGGCGGCCAACGGAATTGAAGTGGACTTCGGATCGGCGGCCGACCTTCAGCGCGATACGAAAGAGGTCGGCTGGCAGGATGCGCAGACGATACGCGAGAACGCGATGCGCGAGGGCCGTGGCTTCGAAATCAACGCCTGGAACAGCGAGGCGCAAGCCTCGGCCAGCCGCTCGGCGGCGAACGCGGCGATGGTGGGCACGGTTTTCGATGTGGGCTCGACGGTGCTCTCGGGAGCGCAGAAGTACCGCAAGGCCCAAGCGCAGAAGTGGAAACCTTAAATGCCTCGCGTGCCAGTGGTCGAAGAACAGCAGCCGCTTCGCGGCGTTGCCGGGTCGCGGTTTCAGGCGCCCGATACCGGCGCGGGGGCGCGCGCGATCGGCGGCGCGGTGCAGCGCCTTGGCAATGCGGTCGGACAGGCGGCGGAGGTCGAGGACGAAATCCTGACGACTTACGCGACCGCGCGCGCGAAGGCTCTTGATAACGAGTTCGTGAATTGGGAGCGCGAAACCCTCCACGGTGAGAACGGCTATTATCGCCAGCAGAACGCCGACGCGCTGGACGCTCGCGGCGGCACGCAAGAGGCCATCGACAAACAGGTGGGCGCGCTGCTGGAAAAGACGCAGGATCACCGCGAGCGGACGATGCTGGAAGATGTGCTGAACCGGCGCCGCCAGCAGGCGTTCGACGGCATTGCCCGCCATGCGCAGGGGCAGGCGCGGAACTTCGCTGTCACGCAAAGCCAAGCGCGACAGGCGAACGCGTCGGATAATTACGCGCGCTATGTGTGGAGCGATCCAGCCCTTGCGGCTGAAAACCGGGCCACGCTGCTGTCGGAATTGGCGGCGGAAAACGATCTGCTGGGCTTTAACGATCCTGCGGTCATTGAGGCGCGGCGCGGCGCGGCGCTGTCGGGGTTGCACGAAGGCGTGGTCGAGGCGACGGCGCTGGGTGATCCGCTGAAGGCGCAGCAGTACCTCGACGACAATTTTGACGAAATGGACGGCAGGACGGCCAGCCGCTTGAACGCCAAACTTTATCCGATGCTGGTCGATAACGACACAGACGACATTGCGAATATGGCGATGGGACTGGCAACGCCGGGTGAGGTGCCGGAGGTTTCGGAGAGCGGCGAGGGCGAGGTGTACGCCATGCCGGTCGCGGGCGCGATCAGTTCGGGCTTCGGGATGCGGGTGCATCCGATCAGCGGACAGCGGAAGATGCACCAAGGCATCGACATACCGGGGCCAACGGGGGCGCCGGTCGGCGCGGCATTGTCGGGTGTGGTGCATCGGGTGGTGCCGGAGAAAGACGCGGGCGGCTTCGGCAACTTTATCGAGGTCAAGCACGCGAACGGGGACATTACGCGCTACGCGCATTTGTCGGCTGTGAACGTCAAGAAGGGCGATAAGGTCGCGCGCGGCCAGCGCATCGGCGCGGTCGGCTCCACGGGCAACAGCACCGGCCCGCACCTTCATCTTGAGACGATCCGCGACGGCCAGCGCGTCGATCCGAAAACGGTGATTGGCTCGGCTGGCCCGGCCGCCGCGTCGGAACCGCGAAGCACCGGCAGCGATCTTGCCGCGCAATTGCAATGGGTCGAGGATCACGTTGCGACGAACTACGCCGATCGGCCGCCGCAGTACCGCCGCGATATGCTGGAAGGCGCAAAGGCCAAGATACGCCAGCGGCACAATCAGGCGGAAGCCGATCGCAATGCTGCTGAAACCGAACAGTGGGACGCGGCGCTTGAGGTGGTGGCCAATCTCAACGGCGGCGCGGGTTTCACCGATGTTAAGCAGGTGCCGGGCTATTACGATCTGCCGGGCGCGCGGCGCATCCAGCTTCAGAATATGGCGGAAGCGAACCGGAACGCGGCGGCGAGCGGGCAGGCCATTGAGACGGACTGGCAGTTCTACGCGGGCATCCACCAGGCGGCCAGCACCAACCCCTCCTTGCTGCGGCAGGTTGACCCTGCGGAGGCGCGGCGGAGGCTGGGCGATACCGAATACAAGGAGTTCTTGAGGCTTCAGAACCCGAAAGGGGGCGCGAAGGATGCTGCGAAGTCGCTCACCATGTCCGATATTCTGACCTACACGCGGCGGTCGCTGATCGGTGAGGGCTACGCGCTGGGCGACAGCAAGAAGGGTCGCCAAGACGCGCCGGAGGTGAACCGCTTTCTCCAACGGATGCACGCGGAAGCGGAGCGGTTTAAGGAGCGTGAGGGTCGTTGGCCTACCGCCGAAGAAGTGCGCAAGCATGGCGACCGGCTGTTGCTGGAAGGTACGGCAGCTAACCCCGACGCGAGGCCGTGGCAGAGCAGTCGCCGCACGGTGCGCGCGTTTGAAGTACCGGGCAATACGCCGATCCGGTATGAGGTGCCCGCCAATGTTAGGTCCATGATTAAGAAAGAGTTTCCTGACGCGAGCCCGCAAGAAGTGCTCGACATTTATCTGCGCAACAAGGGCAAGGGTGACTGGTGATGCCGGGTTGGGCAGATAGGGAGCGCGCGCGGCGCGCATCGCAGGATCAGGACACGGCGCCGACGAATGGCCCGGCATGGGTGCAGCGCGAGCGGCTGCGGCAGGCAGGGCACGCGAACGTCGAAGACGCGCTGGTTGCCGCCTACGGGAGCGACCTGACGCCGGAAGCGGCGCAGCAGACCAGCAACCTCGCGCGGCAGACGGGCGTTCCGTTCGACGTGGCCAGCCGCAATCAGGCCGAACTTCAGAAGCGCCAGCGGTTCACGAAACTGCGCGGCATCATGCAGGACGCGCCGGATTATCTGCGGACCTATCTTTCCGATCCGCGCAACGTGCAGGGCGCCGATCTGGACGACGTGCAGGGGCTCAAGAAGCTGGCCCGCGCGCATGAATACTGGCGCGAGCGGCTGAAGGATCAGGGCTCGATCAAGGCACTGCGGACGGAAGCCAACACCTCGACCTACCTGACCGGCCTGTGGACCAGCCTGACGGAGCGCACGAAGGCGACCGGGCAGGGCTCGCGCATGGTCGCAAGCGATCTATCGACGCGGCTGGGTATCCGCAGCGAGCGCGAGAACGCGCGGACGGTTGCCGACGCATCGCGGCGCATCGACAGCGCGCAAGGTCATATCCAGATGACCACGCCGCAATTCGAGAGCGGCACGGCGCAGGGTGTTTATTCCGGCCTGTCGAGCACCTTGCAGCAGTTGCCCGCGCTCGCGGTCGGCGCGGCGACGGGCGGTGCGGGCGCGCTGGCCCTCATGGGCGGGCAAGTCGGGCTCGAAGCCTATGGCAAGTATCGCGCGCGCGGCGGCACCGCTGGCGAGGCGCTGCTGGGCGGCGGCGGTGAGGCGGCGGTCGAGGTCGCGACCGAACTTGGCCCGACGAAGTTCCTGCTGGGCGCGCTCAAGGGCACCGGCTGGGCGAAGAAGCTGGGCTACAGCTTCGGGTCGGACGTGGCGGGCGAGCAGGTGGCCACGATGGCGCAGGACGCGCTCGACACGGCCATTGCCAATCCCGACGCGACCTGGGCGCAGTATTGGGCGGAGCGGCCGGAAGCGGCCTACCAGACGTTCATCGCGACCCTGACGCAATCGGCGGTCATGGGCGGCGGTGTCGGTGCTCTACGGCTCGCCACGCGCCAGCAGGAAGCGCAGGCGGGTGCCGACGTGCTCGACACGATCATGGCCACGTCGGCCGATATCAAGCAGCGGCAGAACGATCCCGAGGGCTTCCGCGCCTACATCGACGGGCTGGCGCAGGGCACGCCGATCGAGAACGTGCATATCCCTGCTGAAGCGGTGCGCGCGCTGTTTCAGGACGGGTTCGAGGCCGATGACTTCTGGAACGGCTACGCGGAGGAAATCAGCGAGGCGGAGGCAATCGGTGGGGACGTGGTGATCCCGCTGGCCGATGTGGCGACGCATCTTGCCGGGACGCCACAATGGGACGTGCTGAAGGACGAAGCGCGGTTCTCGGCGGGCGGCATGTCGCTGGCGGAACTGGCCAGCCTCGAAGAGACGTACCGCGCCGACATTGAGCAGCAGCAGGGCGCGATGGCGGAGCAGATGCGCGCGGCGATGGAAGCCGCTGCGCCCGCCGCACAGGTGTTCGACCGCTACAATCAAGCCTTCCTCGATGCAGGGTTCCGTCCCGATGTGTCGCGCGCCTATGCGATGCACTGGGCGGAGAACCGACGCGTGCGTGGCGAGGCGCTGGGCATGAACGCGCTAGAATATGACCAGCAGAACCCGGTCGAGATTACGCGCCGCCTGCCGGAGAAGCTGGCGGGGCAGGTGCGGCAGGCGGATGGGCTCGACATTGCGATTGCGGCGATGCGCGGCGGCAAGGCACCGGGCACGAATGACGGGCCTTCGCTGGTCGAGTTCATTGCGAGCAAGGGCGGGGTCGAGGACGTTGGCGGCGATATCGCGTCGATGGGCGGCAACGACTGGCACCGCGACAAGAAGTTCCGGCGCAAGCTGCTGAAGGACTTTGTGCCGACGCAAGGCACGATCTTGGGCGAAGAGTACAACCCCAACTCGATCGAGAACCTGTTCGCAGCGGCGATCCATGAGGGGTATTTCCCTGATCTGCTGGCGGCTTGGGCCGACCGCGCCGAGAAGCTGGACACGGGCATTTTTCTCGAAGCGGTGGGCGCGGAGTTGAGCGGGGCACCGATCTACCGCCATGATCCGAACAAGGAGACGGAGACGGCGCGCGTGCGCGAGGCTGCGGAAGAACTGCGGCGCGTGCTGATCGAGGCCGATATTGATCCCGACACGGCGACGCGGAAAGAGATTGAGGCGGTGATCGACCGGCAGCAGGCCGGGCAGGGACCGGACGGGCGGGCGTTGGAGCAATACGTCGGCACCTTCGACCCGGCCGATCCGCGCATCCTGCACCAGAACAATCGCGGGCGCGTGTCGGGCGGTATTATCTCCGGTACACCGGGGCCGACGCTCATAGAGCTATTTGACAACAGCGATTTAAGTTCCGTCATTCACGAAACCTCGCACGTTTGGCTTGAGGAACTGGAGCGCGACGCGGCGCACCCCGACGCGCCCGACTGGCTGCGGCGGGACTGGCAGACGGTGCAGGACTGGTTCGCGGAGAACGGCCAGCCGGTCGCCGCCGATGGCACGATCCCTGTCGAGGCGCACGAAATGTTCGCCCGCGCGGGAGAGCAGCACGCGATGGAAGGCAAGGCGCCTTCGTCGGCGCTGCGCAGCGTGTTTGCCGGGTTCCGTCGCTGGCTGCTGCGGGTCTATGAGGTGGTGCAGAACCTCCGCACGCCGCTGAACGATGAGGTTCGGCGGGTGTTCGACCGCATGGTGGCGACGCAGGACGAAATCGACGCGGCGGCCGATCACCAAAATATTGACGCGCGGTTTGCCAACGCGGCGCAGGCGGGCATGACGGAGGCGCAGTTCGCCGCCTACCGGCAAGTCGCGGACGAAGCGCGCAACGAAGCCTATGACGCGCTCCTGTTCCGCACGATGGCCTCGCTGCGGCGCGAGCGCACCGCCGAATGGAAAGCGCAGCGCGCCAAGGTGCGCGAGGAAGTGGCGGCTTCGGTTCACAATCGCCCGATGTTCCGCGCCTATCATCTGCTGCGCACGGGCCGGTTCCTCAACGAACCGGGTCGCGAGCCGGTCAAGGTGAAGCTGGATCGCGAATGGCTGGTGGAACGCTACGGCGCCGACGCGCTCGGGCTGATCCCGAAGATGGTCCCGCCGCTCTACAAGGCGGACGGGCAGGACGCAGACCTGATCGCGGAAATGTCGGGTTTCGCTTCTGGCGACGAAATGGTGCGCGCCCTCATGGGGATCGAGCAGCAGCGGCAGCTTATGCGCGAGGCCGGGATGCGCGGCAATGTGATGGAGCGGGTCATTGACGATGAAACCGCTGCGATCATGGAAGAACGGTACGGCAACCCGCTCGATGATGGCTCGATCGAAGACGAAGCAATGGCGGCCATCCACAATGACAGCCAGGGCGATGTGATCGCTGCCGAGAACCGGGCGCTGTCGCGGCGCACCAACAAGCGCCCGACTGCCTATTCGATGGCGCGGGAGTGGGCGCGGCAGAAAGTCGCATCCGGCCGGGTGGTGGACGTGGCCAGCCGCTCCGCGATCCAAGGCTATGCGCGGGCGCAGGCGAAGGCGGCCAATGCTTTCGAGCAAGCCCTGCTGGCCGATGATGTGGAAGAGGCGTTCCGCCAGTCTGAAATCCGGCTCATCAATCACGCGCTGATCGTCGAAGCGAAGAAGGCTGCTGACCTGATCGACAAGGCGGTGGAGCGGCTGGGCAAGATCGCGAAGACCCGCACGCGCAAGAGCATCGACCAAGGCTATCTGGAACGGGCGCACGCGCTGCTGGCGAAGTTCGAGTTCCGCCCGCGCTCGCAAAAGGCGCTGGATGAAATGGCTGCGTTCGCGGATTGGGCGGCGGGGCAAGCCGCGCTCGGGATCGACGTGAAGGTGCCGCCGCGTCTGGAAGCCGATGGCGAGCATTGGAGCCGCGTCACGGTCGAGGAACTGATCGGCCTCGACGAGAGCGTAGCGCAGCTTATCCACCTCGGACGCAAGAAGCAGGAGTTCATCGACGCGGGCGAGAAGCGCGACTTCGATCAGGTGGTGGCGGAAGCGATCGCCGTGATGGAGAGCGTCCCGCAGCGCAAGCGCAGCGACCGTATGACGCCGACGCGGTGGGAAGAGTTCAAGACGGACGTGGCAACCGCCGATGCGGCGCTGCTCAAGATGGAAAGGGTTATCGACTGGCTCGACGCGGACGATCCGAACGGGGTGTTCAACCGGCTTGTGTTCCAGCCGCTCGCGGAAGCGCAGCACAAAGAGCGCGAGATGATCGACGAATATATCGGCGCGGTGAAGACGGCTTTCGGCAAGCTGCCGAAGGGCACACATAAGCGGTGGGCTGAACCTATCAGGACCGAACTGCTGGACCCCGAAACGGGGCGCCCGTTCGTGCTCACGCGGCAGGACTTGGTTTCGGCGGCGCTCAATATCGGCAACGAAGGCAATCTGGCGAAGCTGGTCGGCGGCTACAGGTGGAACGAAGAAGCCTTGATGCGGGTGCTCGAAGCCGAAATGCGGCCGGAGGACTGGGCCTTCGTGCAAGAAATGTGGGACCTGGTTGAAACCCTTTGGCCGCAAATTGAGGCGATGGAAAGGCGTGTGAACGGGGTGGCTCCGCCGAAAGTCGAGCGGCGCGAGTTCTCGGTCACGTCGGGCGGGCAGACGATCCAGATGGCGGGCGGATACTATCCCGTCGTCTATGACCCGACGCGCGATCAGGACACGAAGGCGCAAGCGGCGAAGAACGACGATCTGTTCTCTGCCTCTTACGGGCGAGCCACGACTTCGCAGGGCTTCACGAAGGAGCGTACACAGGTCAAGCGGCCCGTGCTGCTGTCGCTGTCGGTGCTCAACCGCCATCTTGGCGAGGTGATCCACGACATCACGCATCGCGAACCGATCATGCAGGCGGATAAGCTGCTGTCGGATCGGCGCATCATCAAGGCGGCGACCGATGCGATCGGAGCGCCGATCTTCGACCAGTTCCGGCCGTGGCTCCGGCATGTTGCGAATGAGTGGGCGGTCGATCATCGCGGGCTTGGCACTTGGGAGCGGATTGCGAAGTCGCTGCGGTCGCGTGCCACGATGATGGGTATGGGCCTGCGGCTCACGACAATCGTGGCGCAGGGCGCGGGCTATGCGGGCATCATGGAAATGATCGGGCCGCGCTGGATGGCCTCGGGTGCGAAAGCGGTGGGCGATCCGACGCGCGAGGAAGCCGCGTTCGAGTTCGTCATGTCCCGATCCAAGGAAGTGCCGCACCGCATGTCCACGATGGACCGGGATATCAACGCGAACCTCAAGGAAATGCAGGGCCAGACCAGCATGGATGCGCAGGTGCGGCGCTTCGCCTTCCACGGGATCGGCTATGCCGACCGGGCGGTGGCCATCCCCGGCTGGCTCGGCGCTTACAACAAGGCGCTGCACGAAGGCATGATCGAGAGCGAGGCGATCCACTACGCGGACAAGGTGATCCGCTCGACGCAGGGCGCGGGCGCGGCCAAGGACTTGTCGGCGGTGCAGCGCGCGACGGGCTGGCAGCAGCTTGCGACGATGTTCTATTCCTACGCTGCCGCCTTCTACAATCGCCAGCGGGCGCTCGGGCGAGACGTAAGCCGGGCGGCGCAGGAACGCGACGCGGCGGCGCTGCCCGGCCTGCTGGCGCGGTCGTGGTGGCTGTTCGCGGTGTCGCCGCTGCTGGGCTCCTTGCCCTCGGCCATGATGGGCGGCGGCGGGCCGGAGGATGATGAGACGTGGACGGAGTGGGCCGCGTGGACGATGTTTGCAAACCTGTTCTACGGTATCCCGCTTGTGCGCGACGTTGCGGGCTCGATCGCCTCGGGCTTCGACTACTCGTTCACGCCAGCGCAGCGCATCGCAGAAACCGGGGTGAAGGCTGGCGAGGACGTTGTGGCCTTGGTGGACGGCGACGAAGAAACCGAACCCTCTGACAAGTCGGTGAAAACCGCCGTTGAGGCGGTGGGCTATGCCGCGAAGCTGCCGCTCGGGCAGGTGGCTAACGCGTTGCAATTCATCAGCGATTGGGCCAGTGGCGAAGTCGAGCCCGATGGGGTAGGAGAGTGGTTGAGCGGCTTGCAGCGCGGCAAGCTGGAAGAGGACGAATAGGGGGCACCTATGACGATCAACACCGCCGAAGTCGTAGCAGGACCGTACACGCTCAACGGGGTCGCCACGACGTTCCCCTTCGGGTTTCAGGTGCTCGACAAGCGCGAAGTGAGAGCCGAGATTGACGGCGGGCTGGTGGACAGTTCGCAATATCAGGTGGCGCTCAACGCCGATGGCACCGGCTCAATCACCTTCTTCGTCCCACGCTACAGCGGCAAGCTGTCGATCTATTCGGCGCCCGCCTTTCACCAGCCGGTCGCGCTGGAAAATCAGGGACCGTATTTTCAAAGCATCGTCGAAGAGGGGCTGGACCGAGCGACCGTGCTGGCCCTCTGGCTCAAGGCGCGCATTGACCGGCTGGTTCCGACCGGCCTGTTCGGCGCGGCGGCGGGGAAGTTCCTCGCCTGGGACGCGCTCAACCGGCCCTTTCTGTCGAGCGGCACCGGCTCCGACGCGGGGCTGCGGGTTGATCTGACCGAAGCGAACGGCGCGGCCCTGATCCGCTACGGCGAGCGCACACTGCTGGAAAAGAGCGACGACGTTACCAGCGCGAAAGACAAGGGCGCGATCGGAGGGCGCACCAGCCCGTTCCCTGACGACACGGCGGCGCTGCAACGGCTGCTCGACGACACGGGCACCTTTGCCGGGGATATGTCGTTCGGTGCGGGGTATGTCCCTGCCGGGCTCTATCGCCTCTCGGCCTCGCTGGTGCCGCAGAACTACAGCAGGCTCGAAGGCACCGGCCCTTACCAGTCCGTGCTCTATAACCAGCAGGATCAGTTGGCCGCGCCCGCTTTCAAGGTCGAGGGCGTCATGGCCTTCTGCGCGATCGGCAAGCTGGGCGCGCGGGGCTATGCCTCGTTCCTCGATGTGGGTGCCGACACGGACAACAATCTGTTCGAGGATATCGTTGCGTTCGGGATGACCGACGCTGGGTTCCGGTTTCGCGGCGCGCTCTACACCAGCGAGTTTCACCGGGTCGAAGTCGCATCCAGCGCGCGCGGCGTGGTGGTGCAGGGGCTCGCGAACTGCAATCGCTTCTATGATCCCGAGTTCAAGAACCTCACGGGCGACGCCTTCACCTTCAACGGGTCGGAGGACACGCACATCATCGGCGCGCGGGTCGAGGGGCCGAAGGTGCCGGGCAAGGCGCTGGTGCGGCTCGCCAGCGGCAAGAACCACATCGTCTTCACGGGCGGCTACATCGAAGGCGCGATGCAATATCTGGTCGATGGGACCGGCGCCGACGAAAGCGTGGTGGTCTTCGACGGAGTGCATTTCACCTATTACGACGCGGCCACGGCCTACGGGATTTTGAATATCGACAACGTGCGGCTGGTGTTCCGCAACTGTCATTCGACGATCCCGATGGAAGTGCGGCCCGATGCGGTGCTGGAAGGGCGGAACACGAATATCTACCAAGCCCTGCCTTCGCTGGCCGCGACGACGACGCTGACCGTGCCGCGCGGTAGGGACGTGGCGATCGTCACGGCAGGCGATCCGATCGAGGCGATCACGGGTGGCCCCGATTATTACGGGCACCGGATCACGCTGCTGTTCAACGCCGCGACGACGGTGCGCGATGCGGTTGGAAACCTGAAACTGGCGGGCGATCTGGTCGCCGCGCCGAACGACACGCTCACGCTGGTCAACGACGTGACGCATTGGCGCGAGATGGCGCGGAGCGTGAACGGTGTCTGATAGCCTCCCGACAGGCGACGGTAACGCGGCGCAGACGCGGTTGATTGCGGAACAGGTGGCGAGGGCTGTTGTGGTCGAAGTCAATGCGGAACGTGGCCCGCCGCGCCGGGAACTTGCCGAGATACCTCCGACGCTGAAATGGGCCGGGGCAATCGCTGCCGTCCTCATGACGGTTGGCGTCGGCGGCATGGCAAGCTGGCTCGTCACGTCGGTTAGCGAAATGCAGGTGACGCTCGCCCGCATGGATGAGCGCATGGCATCGCAGAACAATTCGCAGGACGGGCGCTATACCGATCTGACCCGCCGCGTGGACACGCTGGAAGGCTATCACCACAACGGAAGGGATGAGAAATGAGCGAGCCTTACAAGCCGATCTTCGACGCGGTGCGCGCAATGGTGAAGCCTCACACGTCCGAAAACCTGTTCAATAATCCCGGCAATGTCTCGCTGCTGAACCGGGCAATCTCCGAAGTCGCGGCGTGTGCGGCCGGGGTGACGCCGCCCGCCTTGCCTGCGCTGCTGACGCTTGAGGACATGATAGAGGCGACGATCGGCCACGAAGGGCACTACGTCGATCATCCCGACGATCGCGGCGGAGAAACCTGCTGGGGCATTACGAAGTGGGTTGCTCGCAAGAACGGCTATCTCGGCCCGATGCGGAGCCTGCCGCGCGAGGAAGCGGTTCGCATCTACCGCGACGAATATGCGATCAAGCCCGGCTTCGATGTGGTGGCCGAGGTGTTCCCGCGCGTCGCGGCCGAGCTGTTCGATACCGGCGTGAACATGGGGCCGCGCTGGCCCGCCCTCTGGCTGCAAATGTCGCTCAATGCCTTCAACCGGCAGGCGGCCGACTATCCCGACATCAAAGAGGACATGGAGATCGGCCCCGCGACGATGGCGGCCCTGCGCGCCTACAAGGCCAAGCGCGGCGCGAGCGGCGAGGAAGTGCTGCTGAAGGCGCTGAACAGCCTGCAGGGCGGGCGCTATATCGAACTGACGCGCGGGCGCCCCCGGAACGAGAGCTTCGCCTTCGGGTGGTTCAAGCGGGTGGCGCTATGACCGAGAGCACTGAAGAGGCGGCCGGGCGCCCGATCCCCGCGACGATCCCCATGCCGGACCATCCGATCCGGCACACGGCTGGGTGGCATATCTACATTCGTCTCACGCGAGCGACGCTGGAATGGATCACCGCGCTCGGCGTCGGGCATGCGTTCCTCGTCGGCCCTTGGCTTCGTCCAGTTAGTGACGGGCACATGGCGCAGCTTCTCGGCTTCGCCCTCATCCTGTTCGGCGTGCGCACCTATGAAAAAACGAAGGGCGTTGCCTGATCCAAGGAGATCCAGAAAAATGCCCTATTTATTCGGACACGCATTGCCGTGGAAATACATCAGCCTCGGCCTGCTCGCCCTGGCGATCGTCGTTAGCCTGCTGGCCCTGATCGACCGCTATGGCGATGCGCGGTATGATGCGGGCGCGGCCGATCAGAACGAGGCGTGGCGCGTGGCTGCGGAGCATCTGAAGCGGCAAAGCGAGCAAGCGGCAGGCGTGGCCGATCGCACGGCTGACCAGCGAGCGGCGGCCTATGGCGAGAAGGCGGAAGCCCTCAAGGAAAGGATCGACAATGCGGAACGCGCTGGCCTTAGCCCTCTCGATGTTCTGTTTGGCAGCGTGCCAGACAGTGACCGAAGCAACCGCCCTTCGCCCTGATCTAGACCATCCCGACCGCATGGTGTGCGAGGCGGCGGCCGGGCGTCCGATCATCCCTCCCGAATATGTGATCGACTGGCCTGCGGTGCAGTCCGTGGATCAGGCGCGCGGGGAGCACGAAGCGTTCGTGGCCCGGCTGCGCGCGCGCGAGGCGGTGGTCGCTGGGTATCTGGTCGATATTGAGGGGCGGCTGTTCGTCTGCTCGAACAACGCGCAATGGTGGCGGGACTATTGGGCGGGGCTGGACTAGTCCCGCCCATAGGCGCGTGCGACCCGCGCTGAAATAAGGTCGAGGTTATCCAGTTCGTAATCGTCGGGGGCGATATCCCGCTTTGATCGCGGGACGAAGGGCGGCTTCGGTGGTGGTGGAGGCGGCGGCGGGGGTGGTGGCTTCACGGTGATTTTTTCCGGCCCCCATATCAGCCCCGCTGCCACGTCTTCCAACACCAGTTCGCGAACCTCTTGGATTTGCGCGGCATACTTGGGATCGCGTGCCGCATAGACCGCCGCCTGCCTCACGCCATTGATGACGCTCGAATGATCGCGCCCTCCCATGCGTGCGCCGATCAGCGGATAGGATAGCTTCGTCATTTCCCGCGCCAGCGTATAGACCGCGAAGCGGGCCAAGGTGTTCTTCCGAAGCCGGTTCGGGCTGCGGAAGGTGGCGGGCGGCACCTTGAAAACCTGGGATGCGCGAAGGATGATTGAGGCCACGGTGGGCCGGGGTACTGGTTGCTCGTCACTCATAGGTTCGTTCTCTTGATGGGCAGACTATTCTCCCGGTCTGCCAGCGGTCGTCGCGCAATCTGCGCGTCTATTCCTTGGCGTCGGGCGTGGTGGGCGCGGCGGGCTTGGCCTCTTCGGGCTTCACCTCTTCTCCGGCCGTCTCCATTTCGACGCCTTCCTTGGCCCATTGCATCGCCTCTTTCATCGACACGGGCTCGGCACCGAACGACGTGCGAGCGACATGGCCAATGGCGGCAACGCGGGTGCGGGCCTCCACCAGCCGGGGCTTCTCGCCTTCGACAGCGCCCTCGCGGGTCACGATGTATGCGGTCATTCTTGTTTCCTTCGTTCACGGGTTGCGCTGGAACCGCCAGCGCGCGGGTTACTCAACCTCGTCCGTCTCGGCGTCCTCGATCGGTTCATCACTGAACAGCGCGGCGGTGTCGGGGCGGGTGGCTTCGATCGTCTCAATGTCGCGTTCTTCCTCGACGATGCCCATTCCGTGCAGCACGTCGGAAAAACCCATACGGCTCGCCTTGGCCCGCGCGCGGTTGAACAGCATGTCCTTCGGGTAATAGACCCACGGCTTTTTCTTGTGGTTCATCCACAAGCCAGCGCGCTTCGCATCATCGACGGTGAACTCGCCAACGTAGGGCATCCCCTGACCTTGACGCCACATGACGACGCGGTAGCCGTAGCTGCTATCCCACTTGTCGGGCGACTGGTCGGGCTGGGGCTGCGGGCCAATCGCGCGCACCTCCATCGATCGCAGTTCGCCCGAACGCTGGATCAGCGCCACAGCAAGGTCGCCCCACACGGTCGGGCGGTTGTTGATAATCATGATCCCGTTGAGCCCGGTGATCGGAGGCACGCCAATCTCGACCGATTTCATCAGGCCGATAATCAGCTTGGCGCGCGTCTCTCGCACCCAACGGTCGCGGTCGTCGGCTCCGCTCTCATAGCTGGCGGGCACGCATCCCGCGTCTAGCAGCAGCCCTGCCAGCCGGGCATATTCGGCGGGGTTCTGCGGGATCATCGCGGCCAGCGCGCCGCCTGCGGTGAATGGCACAATCTCGCGGGGCTCTCGTTCGCGAAGGGCAGGGGTTTGATCGACCGGCGCGCCGGGCGGGGCAATCTCGGGGGCATCAATCTGCTGGGGTTCGTCGGACATGGATGCTCCTTTCAGGCGGTGGCAAGGCGAAGATGCGGGTTGAGGGTGCGCTGCTGGTACTGCCAAGTCAGGCGGGCGACTTCCTCGCGGAGAATGTCGAGCGCTTCTTGCGACATGCGCTGCACGGCGATGCGATCGGCCAGCAGGGTATTGATCGCGTCGATCGACAGTTGAATGAAGTGGTGTTCAGGCATCGGGCGTCGCTCCTTTCGATTTGAGCGCAGCGTGAATGTCGCCAAGTTTAACGACGATCACATACGCGGAAAGAAAGATTGCCGCTGGCGTCGGGTCAATAAACGCAAAGAACAATCCTGCAATAAGGAGTGCCCAAGCCTCCACGCCGCTTTCGAGTTTGTTTTTTAGGTTATTCGGCATCGGTGTTCCCCAGGTGAGCAAAAACCTTGTCCTCGACCAGCGCCAATGGCACGAACATTTCTATCACTTCATCCTCGCCAACGTGCGAATTGCTTCGACCATCAGCCACCTCAAGACCAACCACGCTCTCCTGCCCGACACCGCCGAGATAGACACCTGTGATACGCCAAGCGCGGATGCTTCTACGATGCGGGAGGATTACAAAATCACCGGGCTTCATCGGTTTTCCCCTATAACGCTGCGGGCAATTTCTGCTGCTATGACAGGCAAATCATTATGCGCTGGGGTGCCTTCTAATTTGAAATAGAACGGATGAGCAGTAAGCGCCTTACGCATTTTACCTATTAATTCGAGCAGGCTAACTGCCTCCACCGGCTCTGCGTCCTTGCCCGCATCGTCACCGGTGTTCCCCTGCGCGGAGAGAGCGGCGTGCCAGTTGTCCAGCGCCTCTTGCCCGTCCGTTTCGGGATCGGTCCCGGCGGCACAGTCATACAGCAACCGCGGGCTTTCTCCCCTAACTATGTCTCGCAAGCGTTCTAATTCCCACGCGATGTTTTTACCCGCCTCCACTACATCATCGCCAGCGTTACCGGATGGGCGGGTGGAGAGGCTTTGTTCGAAGCGGGCGAAGGCTTGAAGCACGTCGGCATATCTGACGGCCTGCAACAGATATTGCTCACCATCGATAAACGTGCGCGTGGCGAACGCTTTGTCGTCGAAAAGTTGCTGGACAGCGTTTTGCGCTTCCTGCGTAACGGTCACTTCCTCGGTCATGGCTTGCCTCCGATCATGGTGTGAATGACCGTGGCGATGCGTCCAAAGGCTACGCGCCACGGGCTGCTGTGTTCTTCCGTGACCACGGGCGACGCTGCCAACGGCTCCGGCCAAGGGAAGTAGGCCCAGCATCCGGGGCAAATCGCTTTTCCGGGTGTCTTGGACCGGCGCAGGGTCGTTTCATCGTAAGGGCAATGACCGTCCACCTTTGCGCCTCTGGCATTCTCAAGCGTCATGGCTTTTCCTTTCGGGTGAGGGCGCGGATGGCGCGAGCGATCTCGTGCGGCGATGGACTTCTCAATGGTATGCCATTGCGCGGATCGCCAACCAAAAAGCTGACCGCAGTGTGCGCCGCTTCCTCCAGTGCCTCGTCCCGCGCCTTGGCCAGTTCGCCTTCAATCTGGGTGATGCGGGTGGCTGCATGATCGAGGGCGATGGCGGTCAATGACGACTTGCGAAGCCCGCCGTAGCTTGCGGCTCGCACGCGGCACAGTGCGATCAGGCGTTCGTTATCCATTGCGCGGGCACTGCCAATCGCACTCTTCGGACCCGGCCTTTGAGCAATAGCCGTCAGGCATCATGCCGCAGTCGAAGTCGTCTTCCGTGTCCTCGTAGTCGCCGTCGCAATCGAAGTCGCAATCGGGATCACCGCAGACTGGACAAGCGAAACTCGCCAGCCATGCGTTGTGCGCGTCCATGCGCTCTTTCGCGGTGCTCATGCTGCTTCTCCTTCGCACCACAGGCCGCATTCGGCGTCCATGTCGGGATCGTCGTCGAACAGATCAGCAAATAGATCGGGCTGACGGCGGATCGCGGCGCTGATCTCGGTGTAGCTGCGACCTAGTATCCAGTGTCGGGCATCGGGTTCGGCTGTTTCGGCAACAGCCAGTTCCTGATCAATCCACCACGCCAGTGCCCCGGGTGTATATCGTTCAACTTCGTAAAGCCGTGGCCCCTTCTGAAAGCAACCATCACAGTTTCCCTCGAAGCCTTTTAGCCCGAGGTCGAAGACTTGCTCCCGCCACCATGCAAGAACATCGCGCTTAGTAACCCGCGCCGTGTAGAGAGGGCAAATTGGTGTCCACGCGTCTCTCTTCCGAAGGGCGCGAGCGAGGGCGCTGTCTCGCCTGCCGGGCTCATCGAACCGCAATCCGACGGCCGAAAAGTAACGCCTCTTGCCGAAAACCCGCATTGCAAATTGCCGCGCCACACGCTGCTTCAGCGCGATCGAACACCACGGGGACGCAACATTCGGAAGGTAGCCCTTTTCGCCGATCAGCGCGGCAAAAGGTTCGCCCGACCGGGACGCAGAATTGAAACCCACAGTCTGGAATCTATCCGGTCCATCGCGTTCAAGCCAGTTTATCCGCACACCCCACCGCGTCGCGCACTCATGCACGAAGCGCAGCGTTTCTTCGCGCTCCTTGCCGGTGTTGGCAAAGCAGACATGCACATCGTCGGGCAGTTTGCCGCCGTGCGCGTCGAGGATATGCCAGAGCATGTAGGCGCTGGTCCGCCCGCCGCTGAACGAAATGAGAGCCGGGCCTTCGATGCGGTACGGGTTCGCGTCCATGCGCTCTTGCTGGGCGGGGTCAGGCATGGGGCACTCCACGGAATGATGGGGCTGTCGTAGGGCAGCATGAGCGGGTGCTTCGGATGGCCGCATTTGGCCGGTGGCCCGATGCTGAAGGCGGGCTGGCCAACTAGACCCATGACTGCGCGCCAGCGGCCGCGATGGTAGCGGGGTTGCTTGGTGATTGGCCCCCATGCCAGGATGACCCGGTCAGCCTCGCGACACATTCCCCGCAGGTGGTTGTCGTTATCGGGCAGGCCCACCGGATCACTCGCCCCGCTCAGTTCTCGAACATCGGTAGCGCGGAAGGCGAACAGGTTGCCGACGATCAGACGGCCCCACGCATTGCGTTCGCCAAAGCCGCGCAACTTCCGAATGGTCGCGTCGTCCTTCTCGGCATCGGCCGTGGATGGGTTGACCATGATGATAGCCGTCGCGCCTTCGCCGTGGCCTTCGCGCTCCAACCGGAAGCGATACGTGCCGCAAGGCGAGATGATTGCGCTGCCACTGTGGGCGGGGTCAGTCATGGCGATAGGCTCCGTGGAAAATAGGCTCGTCGTAGTGCGACCCGCATTTGCGGCAGCGGTGGCGCACGAAGTCGGCGGTCGCCTTGCTCTCGGTATAGCGCCCGTGGGTGAAGACGCAGCGCATGGTGCGCCAGATGGCTTTCAGGATCATATCGCCAGCCTTCCAATGTCCGTCGCGTAGGACGGGATTTCCTCGTCCAGCAGGGTTTCCACGGGCTCAATGTCGAGCCACGGGTCGATGCCGTATGCCTTCGCGCACTCGATCACGCGGCGCTTCATTTCATCGACGCGCGACTTCGTGACGCTGTAGAGCGTGCCCTTCGGCATCAGCTTGCCGCGCGTCACCGGGGCGCTGCCGGTCTGCTGGAAGACGAAAAGGAACGCGGGCTCGGGCTGGGTCGCCCACTTCTTCGCCCATTCAACCTGCCGCTCACCTTCATCGACTTCGCAGAACGGCGTGACCGTGATGCATGCCGCCCCACGCTCGCGGATCATCGCCTTCGCCGCCTCTGCCGCCTCAAGGTAAATGACGTGCTGCATGTTGTAGCGGTAGCTGGCGATCGCGGTCGTGATGGCCCGGTCGATCGGCTTGCCGCCCTGGTTCGCGAACGATTTGATATCCGCAATCAGCCGCATCTTCAGCTTGTCGAAGCGCGCCTTCATCGGCAGGCCGGTCGCCTTGCAGTGCCAGAAGATCGAAACCTCGCCATAGCCGCCGTCCATCGCCTTGCCGATTTCAGGGTGCGCGAGGATCATCTTGGCGGCGATCCGCACGCGGCGGTCGGTCTTGGCGGTGATGAACTGCGCGCCTTCGTTCTCGGCGCGGTGGCGAGCAAGCATCTGCTCCCAAATCAGCGCGTCGGGTTCAAGGTCGAGAAGCTGGGCGATCCAGTCCTCCTTGCGTGCGGGGCGGGTGGCGTCGTCGTAGCCCTTTGTCGTCGGCTTGCTGCCGAAGTCCACGATGCGCGCCTTGATCTGGTGCGTCGTTTCCAGCAGCAGCGACTTGCCGATCTCATCGACATAATCCGCCTTGTCCAAGTCGGCCGCGAACCGCTCGGCGTAGGCTTCTGGCCCTTCCAGAACGAGGCAGTGGATCGCCTTGCCGAGGCTGAAGTGCTGCTTCTCGTCCTCTTCCTCGCGGTCCTGATTGAGCCAGCTATCGGCCCAAAAGTTCATCGACGAAACACCCATGCGCTTCAGACCCGACGTGCTGCCAGCCGGGACGGCGTGATAGTCGTCCTCGCTCATGCCGAAGTAAATGCCGGGCTCGGGGAACGCGGGCTGGCCCGACAGGCGCGGCAGGTCGAACGGCTCGACCGGCTCGGGATCGCCCGACAGGATGCGGGCTTCGGTGTCGCGCCACATTTCGGCGGCAACGGCTTCGGTGATCTTGTCGGTCATTTCAGCAACTCCTCTACGGTTTGGATGAACACGTTGTCGGCCCTGCTCTTGATCCAGCAGGGCTGGCTCGGCGTCGCGTAGCACTTGGGGCAAACGTCGGATCGCTTCTTCATGGGGTTTGCGATCGGGCACTGCGCCAGGGTGGCATCCCTATGGTTCAGGGCCGCTTTGATCTTCCGTTCCAGCATCACGCGAACCTTTCGATCAGGGCATAGATGACCAGCCCGACGAAACCGGCGACAACGATGGTCAGCGCGACCCACACGGGCTCGAAGTCGGGTTCGTCGGGGGTCAGGCGGGTGTGGCCGTAGTCGTGCAAGCTGCGGTCGCTCTGCACGGGGCGCTCGAAATGGTCGGGGCGGCGCATCAGATGAGCGCCGACTTGAGGGAGGCGCGGTCGATCTGAAGCGCGGCGACGAGAGTTTCAGCCGCCTCCTGTCGCGTCGTGTAGGCGCGCGCCCACACACTCGTCGCCTTGCGCTCGTCTTCCTTGGCGGTATTCTCTGCCTCTGCGTCGCCATCGCGCTCGGCAATTCGCGCGTCGAGGCGGGCATAGTCTATTGGGACGCGAAGGCGCTTCTCTTCGGCGCACGCCTCGCGGAACGCGGCGGCGGCAGTCTCAATAGCGTCGTGGTCAAGTTTCATGTCGGTAACTCCTGTTTGGTCGTTGGTTGAAATTAGCACGCGGTAGGATTGGCCGAGGCGGCTCATGCGTCACCTTCACGGGCTGCGAGCAAGCCAATCGGGCGCGGGTTGGCAATCGGATCGGCAAAATGCAGGCGCATATATTCAGCGATCGTCGGCCCTGCGTAACCGGAAGAGGCAGCTTCCAACTTCGGGCGGCAAGGTTCCGACCAACGAAGACCTTCCTCTGTGCGCCCGCAGTCCATGCAAACGTACAATCCCGGCTGCTTCGGAGGCGCGGGGAGATTGAACGCGCGGCTGACATCATGCGGGTCGTACCGAAAGACCTCCCTGATTTCGTGATGGCGGCTGACGATGACCGGCACGGTCTCGGCGCTCATGCGTCACCGCCTTTGCCGCGCTGGTCGGCTTGCGCGAGGGCGGCGTCGATGCGAGCGAGCGAACCGCGCAATATTTCCCAAGGATCACCGCAATCGTAGTTGACCCAACCAGTAGGCGTGCATTTGAGAGCCATCACAATGTCGGCCCGCAGCGCCACCAGATCGGCTTGCGGCGGGGATTGCTCTTGGGCTGCGAGGGCGGCGCGGGCCTGTATCCTAGCGTATCCCTGGTCTTGTAGCGTCAAGTTGCTCCACCGGACCTCGCGCAGATCTAGAAGGCTGAACCGGCTTCCAGTCGGAACAGGATTGTGTGGACCCACAATGGCTTTCGCCATGCGTTCCACCACCGACTCGCTCGGCACAGCCCCCTCGGGCACGGGCGCGCTCACAGTTCACCGCCTTTGCGGTGATCCGCAGGCATCGGGATACCCTCGCGGTCGCACTGGCGCAGGCGAAGGCGGCTGGTGATGCGGGCGATCTTCCGGCCGCGCTCGGTCGGCGGGTCGCTGCAATAGAGGGGAAGCCTGGGGCCATCCACGCGGGTCACGATTTTCTGCGCCCGCTTCATGCACTCGAACGTAATGTCGATGTACCGGAGCCGCTGCGGCAGGGTGGGATTGTATGTCATGGCGTTTCGTCCTTTCCGCCGTGAAGATTGAACCGTGTTGTTCCGCCTTCCACTCCTGAATATGCGCGCCGACCGGATGCGTCAAGCATTTATTTTGCTTGCACTTGGCATTTCTTTTGCATAGAGGTCGCGTCATGGACAAGAAAGCTGCACTGGACGCGCTGCACGCGCGCTGCTTCGAAGCCCGCGTTCCGATGAGCAAGGTTTGCTCGGACGCGGGCGTGGCTCAATCAACCGCGTCCCGTTGGCGTCGTGATCCCGCGACGATGACGGCGCGCACGCTCGGCAAGCTGGAAGCGGCGCTTGCCAGGATCGAAAGGGGTGAAGACGATGGGTGAGTATCACGACATTCTGGGCATGGTGCAACGCGACGGGCGCGATACCAGCGCGGTCGCAGCGGCCAAGGTCAAACGGGTAAGCCTGCGCGCCAAGGTCGAGCGGTTTGCTCTGGAACGACCGTTTGGCTTCATCGACGAGGGCTTGCGGTTGATGTTTCCCGACGCGCCGGAGAGTTCGCTTCGTAAACGTCGCACCGAATTGACGCAGGAGAACCGCATCCTCGACAGCGGCAGCACGATTGCCAATTCGCACGGCAATGCTGTCGTCATCTGGACGCATCGCGATTTCGTGCGGAACCCGCCGCCGATCATCGAGCGCGAGGTGCCGCAGTCGAAGGACGATCTGATCCTGCGGCTGAAGGCTTTGCTCGATGCCCACGGCATTCCCTATTAACCAAGGAGACGAAGACCATGAATGAGCAAGTGAACCCTGAAACGGGCGAGATAGTCGAGGACGATCGCGGGCTGGACGCGCGCTCGATCACGGCGGCCGATGGCGGTCCGGTTGCCAAGCGCAGCGGCCATGTGTCCGACGTGCTGCGGATGCTAGAAGACGGGCAGTTCAACGCCGATGCCAGCGAGGCGATGCGCGAACTGGTGCGGATGATGGAAGCCCACGCGCATAACAACAAGGGCGCAGCGAAGGGCAAGGTCACGATCGAACTGGACATGACCCTCGCGAATGGCGTCTTTGTCCTGACGCCTGCCTACAAGGTCAAGGCACCGGTACAGAAGCGGCTGGGCACGGCCCTGTTCGCGGGCGATACCGGCTCGCTGGGCCGCAACCCGCCCGGCCAGAAGGCTATGTTCGGGGATCGCCAGCCGCGCGATCCGTATGCCGATCAGGCGGTGCGCGACGTTTGAGTTTCCCACGCGCCGGGGGATGATCCGGCGCATATCTGTGACGAAGAGGAAAGAACGATGACCGAAGACAATGACAATGGCGAGGATTTCGCGGGCTTCGCGGAGTTCGTGAACGGCCTGGCGAGCGGGTCGAGCAAGCCCGATACGGCCGAAGGTGTGGCGGAACTGCTGAACGAGGCGGTGGCGTTCGTTGCGGAGCACAAGCGGTCCAAAGTCGGCGTGCTTCAGAATGACGAAGACGGCTCGGCCATTCCGATCATCATGGCGCCGGATGGTGGCTATGAAATGCTTTCGCCGGAGACGCTGGACGCCTTCAAGGATCGGCCTTCGCGTCGGCGCGGCACTGCCACGGTCACGTCGCTGCAAAGCCTCATCGACCATGTGAAGCGGTTCGGTGACGAAGACAGCGCCGTGTTCGTCTGTGACGATCGGGCCAGCCCGTCGATCACCGCCGTTCTGGACTACAACCGTAAGGACATTGACGATGAGCATGGCGAGTACCGCCACGGGCTGCACCGCACGTTCTATCGCTTCCCGCTGTCGGACGAATGGAAGGCTTGGCACGCAAGGAACGCCGAGATGATGACGATGCCTGCTTTTGCGGCATTTCTCGAAGACAACGTGCTCGACGTTGCTGAGATTGAGGCGGTTCCGGAGAGCGCGAAACGGTTCGTCGAAATGGGCGGCGGCGAAAAGAATATCGCTGACTGGTCGATGCTTACTAAGCTGGCGAAGGGGTTGGCGATCTTCGAGAATAGCGTCGTCACGGAGGCGGTGAACCTGTCGAGCGGCGAGGGGCAACTGACCCTCGGCAACGCGCACGACACGGAGATTGAGGGCGTGAAGGTCAAGGTGCCGACCATGTTCTTCATCGCTATTCCGATCTTCCGCGAAGGCGCGATCTACCGCCTGCCGGTGCGCCTGCGCTATCGCAAGTCGGGCCAGGGCGTCGTGTTCTGGTTTGAACTGTGGCGCTCGGATCGTGCCTTCACTGACGCGGTGCAGGAGGCGGTCGAGAAGGTCGGGACCGAAACCGGCGCGCAAGTCTTCTACGGCTCGCCTGAATAAGCAATGCGCGTGCTGGTCGGCTATTCGACTTGCCCTCTGACCCGTGCCGCTTTCGAGCGGAATGGGCATGAGGTGTGGACGTGCGATCTTCTGCCAGCGCGCGACGGCAGCCCGCGCCACTTCCAATGCGATGTGTGGGAAGTGGCGCGGGATCGCTGGGACATGGGCATTTTCCATCCCATGTGTACCTACTTGACTATCTCGGCGGCGTGGGCTTTCGGGGATGGTCCCTATCATCAGCAGGTGAAGCCCGACACGCTTGTCGGCGCTGCCAGGCGCGAGGCGCGCGAGGCGGCCTTGGCCAATTTTCGGCAGCTTCTTGCGCTTCCCTATCCGAAAGCGATCGAGAACCCGGCGCCGTCATTCGTAAGCCGCGCGATCCGGCCGCCCGACCAGACAATCCAGCCCTTTCAGTTCGGGGACAGTGCCAGCAAGAGGACGGGCCTCTGGCTCGATCGGCTGCGCAAGCTGCGCCCTACAGCGTTCGCCCGCGCCCGCGTGGTTGGGGAGGAAGTCGATCTTCTTGGCGACGGGATCATGCGGTGGGAGAACCAGACAGACAGCGGGCAGAACAAGCTATCCCCCGGCGATGGTCGCTGGCTCGAACGCAGCAAGACCTATCCAGGTATTGCCCGCGCTATGGGGGATCAGTGGGGTGCGTAGGTCGCCGCTCAAAGCGAAGCGGGACAAGCCGCGCCGCAATGAGGGCCGGGTGCCCCACAAGCGCCAGAAGCCCGGCAAGACGGCGCAGGAGCGCGCGCACATGGCGATGGTGGCGGAACGGGGCTGCTGCGTCTGCGGAGCGCCTGCTACGGTCCATCACGTCACCAGCGACGGCTACCAGCGGATTACCCGCTCGCACCGCCGCGTGGTGCCGCTCTGCCCGGTCCACCATTTCATCCAGCACGGCCCGCGCGAGAGCGTCGAGGCGCTGTCACACGGCGGCTTCAGGGCTCGCTATGGTATTGATCTGCTGGCGCTGGCAGATGCGCTCTGGCGCTTGACGGAAGAGGCGGCGGGGGAGCATGAAGGCAGCGAGGACCGGCCGGAAGACGAATAACGGCCGATCCTCGCTTAGATCAACCCGCTCGACCAAGGGAGCGAAAGACCTGTGAACGATTTAACTGCCCGAAAACCCATTAGCAAGCGCGTTCGCTTCGACGTGTTCAAGCGAGACGGTTTCGTCTGCCAGTATTGCGGAGCGCATCCGCCCGGCGTGGTGCTTGAGTGCGACCATATCAATCCGGTCGCGCAAGGCGGCGGCAATGATCCCGACAATCTGGTAACGGCCTGCCTCCCCTGTAATCGCGGCAAGGGCGCCGTGGGGCTCGATGTTGTCCCGCAATCGCTGGCGGCCAGGGCGGCGCAGGTGGCGGAGGCGGAAGCGCAGGTGGCGGGGTACAACGCCATCCTCGAAGCCAAGCGTGAGCGGGTCGAGAACGAAGCGTGGCGCGTGGTCGAAGCCCTCATGGGGGAGGCCCGGTGCAGCCCTGATGAATTGCGCTCGGTCAAGACGTTCGTGGAGCGGCTTGGCGTGCATGAAGCCCTCGACGCTGCTGACATTGCTTACCCCCGTTCTGGCACTCGTGACGCAAAATGGAGATATTTTTGCGGCATTTGCTGGTCGAAAATCAGGGGGACATTCGCATGAGCAAAGCGAAGGCTTGGATGCCCCTCTACATTGCCGATTATTTGGGTGACACGCAGCGCCTTACGACGGAGCAGCACGGGGCGTATCTGCTGCTCATGATGGATTACTGGCGCAATGGCCCCCCGCCGGATAATGACGAGATATTACAGCAGATTACGCTTCTCGGGCGGGCGAAATGGCAGAAGCACAAGGCCATACTGCGGGCGTTTTTCACGGTCGAGAGCAATGCTTGGCACCACAAGCGGATCGAGCATGAGCGTGCTAGCGCGATGGATAATTCGGAGCGCCGGGCATCCAAGGCGAAGGCTGCTGCGGATGCTCGATGGTCTGCTAAGAGCAATGCTCCAAGCATGCCCGAAGCATTGCCTGTGGTATGCCCCTCACCTTCACCTTCACCTTCACCTTCTTATTTAGCACCTAAAGGTGCTTGTGCATCTGACGATGCACCGCCCCCCCCGCCGAGTGAGGAAGGGGATCAGGATGATGGCCTGAAACCGCAGCACGTCGTCGAAGAATGGAACAAGCTGGCGCCCAAGCTGGGCAAGCCCAAGGTTCGCGATCTGACGCCTACGCGGCGGGAACTGCTCAAGGCGAGGATCGGGCAGTACGCTCTTGACGACTTCCTGACGGTCCTCGCGGCGGTCGAGCAATCCGCGTTCCTGCGGGGCGACACGGGCTGGCAGGGCTGCACGTTCGACTGGATTTTCAAGCGCGCCAATTTTCAGAAGATTTTGGAAGGAAACTATGATGGCTAATCCCCTTGAGAACCGCCGATCCGCTGTGAGCCCGATGGGTCCGATGGCGGTGGGCGACACGCGGACGTTCTACGCTGGCGAGCGAGCGATCACCATCACGCGGACGACGCGGGATTATGTCTATGATCTGGCCGACGCCTACAATGCCTCAATGCCCCAGGGCGAGGTCGAGTGGTACGTCGATAGCACCGGCAACATGCGGATTGGCGAACGCCGCCGCGCACGACTTTCACAATGAGGACGAAGGCGATGGACACTGAAATTGATATGTTTGGCGTGGAGATTATTGCCAGCCGGGCCGATGTGGAGGCGGGAGCGCCGGAGGGCACGCTGGGCTTCGGCTTGACGGGCTGCGGTGATCCTGAATGCGGGCAGGACGCCTGCCTCGGTATCCTGCATGTGACCTTGGGCGATGGCTCGATCGAGGTGTTTCTCGACGCGGAAGCCGCCGAAGAGTTCGCGACGCAAATCCTGCTGGCGATCGGCAAAACCAAGGAGGCGAACTAATGGACAACCGCATGATGCGAGGGTTTCCGTGCCCTGTCGTCCAGCCCGTTGCGCAAGGCGGGAGCAAGCCGGTCGCTGGCCTGGGCGTCGGCTGGCAGAACGTGCCGGGTCAGGGGCCGCAGTTCTTCGTCACGGTCACGGGAGAGGGCACCAGCCTTTCGGCGCGGCTCGATTATGCGCGGTACACGCGGCTTGCCGAGAACCTTGCCAGCATTGGCCAGCAAGCCATGCTCACGGGCAATCTGGACGAAGCGGCACCGAACGATCCGCTCGCTGCGCTTGAGGTGGCGCGTAGGGCTCTGGCTCTGGCGTCGTTCCTGTTCGTCGGGGAAGCGGAGCAGAGCTTCGAGCGCGCGAAGACGGCGACTGGCTCCATCGAGGAGCGCTTGCTGTCCGGTGAAGCGCAGTTGCACCGCCAGCACGCGGACAAGATGGCCGAAGCCCTCGCCACGGTCGAAGCCGCGCTTTTCATCGACAGCGAACAGGCGGAGGGGTAAATCATGGACGACGAAACTTGCCACGCGCTGCAAGCCGCATGGTCGGCGCTTGAAGTGGCTCGCGAGGCTTTGGAGGTGGTGCGGCGCGAACTGCTCCGCGACACTGCGAGCAACGGGCACGACATGTCCGACGAGGATTTCCGGCGGCGCGTGCTCGTCGATGGCCAAGCCGTGATCGCAGGCGCTAAAGCCAGGGCCGCGTTCGATATGGTCGGTGCTGTGCTGAACGAGAGGACGGATAAATCATGAGCGATCAGGAAATCATCCCGCGCGGCGCACCCCTCGGCCGCCCTCTCTCATTCACTCCGTCAATAGGGGAAGAGATATGCTCCCGTATCGCCACAGGCGAAAGCCTGCGGTCCATCTGCCGCTGCGCCAACATGCCCGCGCAATCGACGGTGTTCCTCTGGCTCCTGCGAGGATCGACCGGCGACACGCCTGAATTGGCGGCATTCTCGGATCAATACGCGCGCGCGCGGGAGTGGCAGGCTGACAGCCATGCGGACGAAATACAGGACATTGCCGACGACGGGAGGAACGACTTTATGGAAGTTCACGGCAGCGAGGGCGAACTGAAGGGCTATCTCGTCAACGGTGAGGC
>Ga0210040_10000963_pt1 | contig 45648 bp, 47 predicted proteins | sample CryGeyCG12114_NA_FD_185462 | JGI IMG/M metagenome (GOLD analysis project Ga0210040, IMG submission 185462) | Groundwater microbial communities from aquifer - Crystal Geyser CG19_WC_8/21/14_NA (SPAdes) (version 2) | ecosystem: Environmental > Aquatic > Deep subsurface > Groundwater | place: USA...
AAGAAATTCGCCGCAAAGACGGTTCTTATATCCGGTTCGATGATAATGCCGCCGTTCTTTTAAATGCGAATGATGAGCCGAAAGGAACTCGTATATTTGGTCCAGTAGCCCGCGAGTTACGTGAAAAGCAATTTATGAAAATCGTTTCTTTGGCTCCAGAAGTATTATAATATGAAGACAAAAGTAGAAAAGAAGCATAAATTACACGTAAAAACCGGAGATACTGTTAAAGTAATCGCTGGTAACGATCGTGGAAAAACTGGTAAAATCGTATCGGTAAAAACTGATACTAATAAAGTAGTGATAGAAGGTGTAAATATCATTACCAAGCATAACAAACCCAGTGCTAAATCACCACAAGGTGGTATAGAAAAAAAAGAAGCACCTATTCATGCCAGCAATGTGCAGTTAGTTGACGGTAGCGGCAACGTAGTCAGAACTGGTCGTAAAGCTGATGCAAATGGTAAGTTGCAACGTTATTCTAAAAAATCAGGAGATCTTATTTAAAATGGCAACTGCAAGATTAAAAGATAAATATTCGAATGAAATCATTCCGCAGCTAAAGGAAAGATTTCAGTATAAAAGTATTATGCAGGTTCCGAAAATCACTAAAATCTGCATCAACCGAGGTATAGGTAACGCTGTTTCTGATAAAAAATTAGTAGATAACGGGGTAGACGAGTTAACCATTATTGCTGGTCAGAAAGCAGTAGCTACTAAGGCTAAAACCTCTGTATCTAACTTTAAGTTACGCGAAGGAATGCCAATCGGCGCTCGGGTAACACTTAGAGGCGACCGCATGTATGAGTTTATGGATCGTTTGATGACGATTGCTTTACCCCGAGTGCGTGACTTTAGAGGTATTAATGATAAAGGTTTTGATGGACGCGGTAATTATACTTTGGGTATCAAAGAACAAATCATTTTCCCGGAAATTTCTATTGATAAAATCAAATCTATTTCAGGTATGGATATAACTTTCGTAACAACTGCTCAGAACGATGAGGAAAGTTATGAATTACTGAAAGCATTTGGTATGCCATTCCAGAATATCAAAAAATAAAGATCATGGCAAAAGAATCAGTAAAAGCTAGAGAGCTAAAAAGACAGAAATTAGTGGCTAAATTTTCGGAGAAAAGAAAAGCATTAAAAGCCGCTGGTGATTATGATGGATTAGATAAATTACCCCGAAATGCATCACCCGTACGTCTGCATAACCGCGATAAAATTAATGGTCGGCCCAGAGGTTTTATGCGCAAGTTTGGCATTAGCCGGGTAACTTTCCGGGAAATGGCATCAGCCGGGAAAATACCAGGCGTAACCAAAGCAAGTTGGTAATTTTATTATCAATAATTTAGTAATTAAATATAAAAATAGTATCTTTGCGGCTCTTTGAAAAAAAGAGTTATAAAATTATATTCATAATGAATACAGATCCAATAGCAGATTATTTAACTAGGCTGAGAAATGCAATTAAAGCAAATCACCGCATAGTTGAAATTCCCGCGAGTAAAATCAAAAAAGAAATAACACGCGTGCTGCATGAGAAGGGGTATATTCAAAGCTATCGGTTTGATGACTCTTCAGTGCAAGGTACCATCAAAATAGCTTTAAAATATAATCCGAGCACAAAGCAATCTGCTATTGTAAAGCTGGAAAGAATTAGCAAGCCAGGTTTGCGTAAATACGTGCACCTAGAAACCTTACCCCGGGTTCTTAATGGTTTAGGCGTTGCTATTCTTTCAACTTCTAAAGGCGTAATTACAGAGAAAGAGGCAAAGGAATTGAACGTTGGTGGTGAAGTTTTGTGTTACGTTTATTAAGAAAGATTAGACCATGTCACGTATAGGAAAATTACCCATTACTTTGCCTGCAAACGTAGCTGTAACGGTTGAGCAGGATAATTCGGTTACGGTAAAAGGACCTAAAGGTTCTTTGTCTTTACTGGTAGACCGTGATATTAACATCAGTCAGGCAGAGGGCTCGGTTGTAGTAACTCGCCCAACAGAGCAAAAAAGACACAAAGCCATGCACGGCTTATACCGGTCTTTATTGAACAACATGATTATGGGTGTTAGCACTGGTTTCAGAGAACAATTGGAACTGGTAGGTGTTGGTTTTAAAGCTACTATTACAGGCTCAACCCTAGAGTTAGCTTTAGGTTACTCGCACAATATTTTTTTAGCTTTACCTCCGGAAGTAAAAGCTACTGCGGTAACCGAAAAAGGTAAAGCTCCTTTAATTACTTTAGAATGTAATGATAAGCAGTTATTAGGACAAGTTGCTGCTAAAATCAGATCATTACGTAAGGTAGAGCCTTATAAAGGAAAAGGTATTCGTTTTGTTGGCGAAGAAATCAGAAGAAAAGCTGGTAAAACAGCCTCTAAATAAAATCTGTCATGGCAGTAAGTAAATCAGAAAGAAGACTTAGAATTAAAAGAAGTATCCGGTCTAAAATCTCCGGTACGGCTGAAAGACCTCGTTTATCCGTTTTTCGGAGCAATAAAAATATATATGCCCAGTTAATAGATGACTTAGCAGGTAAAACTTTGGTTTCAGTTTCTTCAGCAACAACTGAAGTTACAGGAGCTAAAACTGAAACATCTGGAGCTGTGGGTAAAGCTTTAGCCACTAAAGCACAGGAACAAGGTATTACAGAAGTTGTTTTCGACCGCTCTGGATACTTATACCATGGCCGGGTAAAATCATTAGCAGAAGGAGCCAGAGAAGCTGGCCTTAAATTTTAATAAAACATGTCACAAAATAACATACGTGTTGTAAAGGCGAGTGAGATTGACCTCAAAGAAAAAGTTGTGGCAATTAAGCGTGTAGCCAAAGTAGTTAAAGGTGGTAGAAGGTTTAGCTTTTCTGCCATTGTAGTAGTAGGTGACGGAAATGGTACAGTAGGTTACGGTTTAGGTAAAGCTAACGAAGTAACCGATGCTATTGCTAAAGGCATTGATGATGCTAAGAAAAATTTAGTGAAAGTTCCTATTTATCATCATACGGTACCTCATTCTATTGAAGGAAAATATTCAGGTGGTTTTGTACTAGTGAAACCGGCGGCAGCAGGTACTGGTGTAATTGCTGGTGGTGCGATGCGCGCAGTTTTTGAAAGTGCCGGTATCCGGGACGTATTGGCTAAATCTAAAGGATCTTCTAACCCGCACAACGTAGTTAAGGCAACTTTTGATGCTTTATCGCAAATGCGTGATCCGTTAGCTGTTGCGCAACAAAGAGGTGTTAGTCTTCAAAAAGTTTTTAACGGATAAAATATGGCTCAGATAACAATAACCCAAGTTAAAAGTATTATCGACCGTCCGGAAAAACAAAAGCTTACCATGAAAGCTTTGGGATTAGGTAAGATTAATAAATCTGTGACTGTTGATGAGACGCCGCAGATTTTAGGTATGGTTCAAAAAGTGCAACACCTGGTAGAGGTTAAAAATAGTTAATATGAATCTGAGTTCTTTGCAACCTGCTGAAGGTTCCATTAAAAATAGAAAAAGAATTGGTAGAGGTACGGGTTCTGGCCGTGGTGGTACTTCCACCAGAGGTCATAAAGGTGCTAAATCACGTTCTGGTTACAGCCGTAAAGCTGGCTTTGAAGGTGGCCAGATGCCTTTACAAAGAAGAGTACCTAAATTTGGTTTTAAAAACATAAACCGGGTTGAATACACGGGAGTAAATTTAGATGTATTGCAATCTTTAGTTCAAGGAAGCGATGTACAAACTATTGACTTTGCTTTCTTGAAAGCTCATGGTTTGGTTTCTAAAAACGATCGAGTAAAAATATTAGGCAGAGGTGAATTATCTAGCACAGTTGAAGTTCATGCGCATGCTTTTTCTAAATCGGCGATAGAATCGATTGAAAAAGCTGGTGGAAAGACTATTACTCTTTAATTAGCCTTTATGAAAAAGTTAATAACAACTTTCAAGAACATATTTGCCATTGAAGACCTAAGGATTCGTATTTTGAATACCTTAGGCTTTATTGCAATATTCCGTTTAGGTTCTTATGTTGTTTTACCGGGAGTAGATCCCAATCGTTTGCAATCTAACTCGCAAGGAATTTTTGGCTTACTGGATACTTTGTTAGGAGGTGCTTTTAGCAATGCTTCTATTTTTGCATTAGGGATCATGCCCTACATTTCTGCGTCTATTGTGCTGCAATTATTAACTATTGCAGTACCGTATTTTCAGAAGATGCAAAAAGAAGGTGAGTCTGGTCGTAAAAAGATAAATCAGTATACCAGAATATTAACCATTGCTATTACTGCGGCTCAGTCGTTTGGTTTTATTCAAACGATTAATGCTGAAGCTATTTATGTAGATCCTTTCTGGTTTAGTATATCTTCCGTCTTCATTTTAACAGCCGGAACCATGTTCTGTATGTGGATTGGAGAAAAAATTACGGATAAAGGAATTGGTAATGGTATATCCATGCTGATTATGATTGGTATTGTTTCCCGATTACCAGGTGCAATTATTTCAGAAGTCTTATCTAAAAACCTTAATGGTTCTATTTTACTAATTATTGAGTTTATTGTACTGTATTTTATTGTAATGGGAGTAGTAATGCTTACTCAGGCTGTAAGAAGAATACCAGTACAATATGCTAAGCAAGTTGGTGGTAACACGCAGTACAGTGGTCAACGCCAATTTATACCTTTGAAGGTGAATGCTGCGGGTGTTATGCCTATTATATTTGCCCAGTCATTAATGTTTTTACCATCTCTTATCGCTTCTATTTGGCGCGATACAAGTGAATTGGCGGCTACAATTGGCAATACTTTTTCTGATTATACCAGCTGGCAGTATAACTTATTATTTGGAATTCTGATTCTTGTATTTACTTATTTCTACACTGCTATCAGTGTTAATCCGGATCAAATTTCAAATGATTTAAAAAGAAGTGGTGGCTTTATTCCTAGTGTTAAACCTGGTTTAGCTACATCCGAATTTATTGGTCAGGTTTTAGATCGTATAACTTTGCCAGGTGCTATTTTTCTGGCAATAATTGCGATTTTGCCATCTATAGCTATGCTATGTGGTATTACCAGAGAGTTTTCTTCTTTCTTTGGAGGTACTTCGTTGATTATCATGGTTGGTGTTGTTTTAGATACCCTTAACCAGGTAGAAAGTTATTTGCTGATGAAGCATTATGATGGTATGATGAAATCGGGTAAATTAAAAGGAACATCTCAAAATATAGCTATGGCTTCTTAATATGGTTGTTTATAAAACCGAAGAAGAAATAGATTTAATACGTGAAGGTGCGCAGATCTTAGGTAAAGCTCACGGAGAGGTGGCGGCTCAAATCAAAGAAGGGATCACTACTTTAGCTTTAGATACGCTAGCTTATGAGTTTATAAATGATCTTGGCGGTAAACCATCTTTTAAAGGCTATAATGGATTTCCTTATAGTTTATGTATTTCGGTCAATTCGGCTGTAGTACATGGTTTTCCGGGTAATTATGTGCTTAGGTCCGGAGATATTGTTTCTATAGATGCCGGTGTTTTTTACAAAGGGTTCCACAGCGATAGTGCTTACACGCATGCCGTGGGTGATGTTTCACCCGAAGTAATGCACCTTATAAAAATCACGAAAGAATCTCTTTATTTAGGTATAGAGAAAGCAGTAGTTGGAAGCAGAATGGGTGATATTTCCGCTACTATTCAAACCGAAGTGGAAAAACAACGCTTTTCAGTGGTGCGAGAATTGGTAGGACATGGCATTGGAAGGAACTTACACGAATCTCCTGAGGTTCCTAATTATGGAAAGCGCGGTCAAGGTTTAAAATTACAGAATGGTTTAGTAATAGCTATTGAGCCAATGGTAAACCTGGGATCTAAGAATGTAGTGCAGGAAGCAGATGGTTGGACCATACGGACCAAAGATAATAAACCTTCTGCTCATTTTGAACATACTGTTGTTGTTAGAAAAGATAAAGCAGAAATTTTAACAACTTTTGATTACATAGAAAAGCGAGTTTAAATATATATGGCAAAACAGTCCTCTATAGAACAAGACGGAACAATTTTAGAATCTTTATCCAATGCGATGTTCCGGGTTGAATTAGAAAACGGACATCAGGTAATTTCTCATATTTCAGGAAAAATGAGAATGCACTACATTAAGATTTTGCCCGGCGATAAAGTTAAAATTGAAATGTCGCCTTATGATTTATCTAAAGGAAGAATAGTTTACAGATACAAATAAAATGAAAGTTAAAGCATCCGTTAAAAAAAGAAGTGCTGACTGTAAAGTAATCCGTAGAAAAGGAAAGCTTTATGTGATCAACAAAAAGAACCCACGTTATAAACAAAGACAAGGATAATAATTATTATGGCTAGAATAGCAGGAGTAGATATTCCGGATAAAAAAAGAGGCGAAATTGCTTTGACTTATATCTATGGTATAGGTCGGAGACTATCGCAAACCATCCTTACCAAAGCCGGTGTTAGCATCGATAAAACAGTAAGTGAGTGGACAGAAGAAGAAGCGGGTGCCATCAGAGCTGTCATTGCAGCCGAACATAAGACCGAAGGTGTTCTTCGCTCAGAAGTTCAGTTGCACATTAAGCGTTTAATGGATATTGGTTCGTACCGTGGGTTACGGCACAGAAAAGGCTTGCCTGTGAGAGGTCAGCGCACGAAAAATAATACGCGTACCCGTAAAGGTAAACGTAAAACAGTTGCTAACAAGAAAAAAGCTACTAAATAATAAATAGTAAAATGGCTCAAAAAAGAAAAGACAAAGCTAAGAAACGTGTAGTTGTAGTAGAACCTACCGGACAAGTACACATCAAAGCTTCTTTTAATAATATTATTATTTCCATTACTAACAACAACGGTCAGGTTATTTCCTGGGCTTCTGCTGGTAAAATGGGCTTTAAAGGATCTAAGAAAAATACGCCTTATGCTGCGCAAATGGCAGCTTCCGATTGTGCCCGTGTAGCTCACGAAGCCGGTATGCGGAAAGCGGAGGTTTTTGTAAAAGGTCCGGGTGCAGGTAGAGAGTCGGCTATCAGAACTGTGCAGAATGCCGGTATTGAAGTTACTACTATCAAAGATGTAACGCCATTACCGCATAACGGTTGCCGCCCTCCAAAACGAAGAAGAGTATAATAAAATAAATTAAAGCTTTCTACTAACGTGGAAAGCTTTATTCAAATTAATAAAAGCAATGGCAAGATATACTGGCCCTAAAACAAAAATATCAAGAAGATTTAACGAGCCTATTTTTGGTGCAAGTAAAGCTTTACAAAAGAAAGCCTATCCTCCGGGAATGCACGGCAGAGGTCGTCGTAAAAAACAATCGGAATACGCTATCCAGTTAATGGAAAAGCAAAAAGCTAAATATCTATACGGAGTTTTAGAAAAGCAATTTGCTAACCTATTCGATAAAGCACATCGCAAAGGTGGTATTACCGGTGAAAACTTATTGAGCTTGTTGGAAGCACGCTTAGATAATACGGTTTACCGTTTGGGTATAGCCCCTACCAGAAGAGCTGCCCGGCAGTTGGTATTGCACAAACATATTCTGGTGGATGGTGAAATCGTAAACATTGCATCTTACAGTCTGAAACCAGGTCAGACAGTTAGTGTTCGCGAAAAATCAAAATCTTTAGAAGCTATTACTACCAGTTTATCTGCTCGTAATGCCCGTCAGTTTAACTGGTTGGAATGGGACGGTAAAGATCTGGTTGGTAAATTTATTTCTTTCCCGCAACGCGATCAGATTCCTGAGAAAATTCAGGAACAATTAATTGTGGAACTTTACTCTAAGTAATAGTTCTTTATTGTAAACTATTAAAATAGCATATATGTCTATATTAGCCTTTCAAATGCCGGAGAAAGTTGTAATGGAGAAATCCGATGACTTCTATGGACAATTTGAATTTAAACCCCTTGAAAAAGGATACGGTGTAACAATAGGTAATGCACTCAGAAGAATTCTTCTTTCCTCTTTGGAAGGTTATGCCATCACTGCTATGCGAGTACCAGGTGTGTTGCATGAATTCTCCACTATTGAAGGAGTTATTGAAGACGTATCTGAAGTTATTCTGAATCTGAAAATGGTTCGTTTCAAGAAAGTAAACGATTCTATTGAAGATAAAATTACTGTTTCTATCCGTAACCAGGATACTTTTACGGCCGGTGATATTAGTAAATTTACCAATGGCTTTGAAATCTTAAATCCTGATTTGGTAATTTGCCATTTAGATAACAGTATTTCCCTGGAGTTTGAGCTTTCTATCCAAAAAGGCCGCGGTTATGTCCCGGCTGAAGAAAACAAACCGAACGACCAGGTTTTTGGTCAGATTGCCATTGATGCTATCTTCACACCAATCAAAAATGTGAAGTATACCATAGAAAACACCCGGGTAGAACAACGTACTGACTACGAAAAACTTTTAATAGATATCCAGACCGATGGTTCTATCCATCCGGAAGATGCATTAAAAGGAGCTGCTCATATCTTAATTCAGCATTTCATGCTGTTCTCTGATAATACCATGACTTTCGAAACTTCTAAACCAGAAGAAGAGGAAGCAGTAGATGAAGAGATGCTGCACATGCGTAAAGTGCTGAAAACACCTTTAAATGATATGGATTTATCAGTACGGGCCTATAATTGTTTAAAAGCCGCCGATATTCGTACTTTAGGTGATCTGGTTCAGCTGGACATGAATGATATGATGAAATTCCGTAACTTTGGTAAAAAGTCTTTAACGGAATTGGAAAATCTGGTACAGGAAAAAGGTCTTACTTTTGGTATGGATCTTTCACGCTACCGGTTAGAAGAAGATTAATAATCAACTGCATAATTCCCGATCCCGCAAGGTTGATCGACGGTATGCACGTGCACAACTAAAATAATAATGAGACACGGTAAAAAAATCAATCATTTAGGCAGAACCTCCTCGCACCGTAAAGCGATGCTATCCAATATGGCTTCGTCTTTAATTTTACACAAGCGGGTTACTACCACAGTAGCAAAAGCGAAAGCTTTGCGTAAATATGTAGAACCACTTTTAACTAAATCTAAAAGTGATACTACGCATTCCAGAAGAACAGTATTCTCTTACTTGCAGAATAAAGATTCGGTTAGAGAGTTATTTGACGCAGTAGCGGGTAAAATAGCCAGTCGTCCGGGTGGATATACCAGAATATTAAAAACCGGGAACCGTTTAGGTGATAATGCTGATATGTGCATTATAGAATTGGTAGATTACAACGAAAATATGTTAGGTGCTTCTGCTGCTGCTGCAGAGACCAGAACCAGAACCAGACGTCGGGGTGGAAAGAGAAGAGATGATGCTGCAGCAAATGCGGCTGCTACTGATGCTCCATCTGTTGCTTCAACTACGGCTGCTGCTCCTACAACTAACGTTGAGCCTACTCAAGACACACCAACTGATACAGTAACTGACAGAAACGATGCAGAATAAATTTTTTATAATCTAAATTTTTAAAGGGATATGATATTTATCGTATCCCTTTTTTATTTTTGCACCTTAAGATACTATGAAAGATACAAATTCAACAGAAGCCATCTTATTATTAGCAGATGGTAAAATTTACCGGGGCAAGAGCCTGGGTAAAGTCGGTACCAGTTCCGGCGAGTTATGTTTCAATACCGGCATGACTGGTTATCAGGAAATATTTACCGATCCGTCTTATTTTGGTCAGATCATTATTACTACCGTTCCGCATATCGGCAACTATGGTATAGTGAGCAAAGAAGTAGAATCGGAGCAGGTGCAGATTAAAGGATTGGTTTGTAAAGAATTTTCGGAGTATTTCTCTCGTAAATCAGCGGAAGGTTCTTTGCAAGCTTACTTTGAGCGGGCCGGCATTGTGGGTATATGCGAAATTGATACCCGGGAATTGGTAAGGCATATCCGGGATAAAGGCGCCATGAATGCAATTATATCTTCCGAAACCTTGGATATAGCAGTATTGCAGGAAAAATTACAAGCCACCCCGGTTATGGATGGCCTGGAATTAGCTTCTCAAGTAAGTACCAAAGAGCAATATACCTTAGAAGCAACCCGGAATAAAACGTATAAAGTGGCTATCCTGGACTTAGGCGTTAAAAAGAATATTTTAAATAATTTTACCCAGCGCGGCTGCGAATGCAAAGTTTTTCCTTTCGACACCAGTTACGAAGAAATGCAAAAATGGGGACCCGATGGTTATTTTATATCCAACGGGCCTGGTGATCCTTCGGCAACTACCAAAGCAATTGAGAATGTATCTAAAATTTTAGAAGAAGATAAGCCGCTTTTTGGTATTTGCATGGGCCACCAGATTTTAGCAGAAGCCAACGGAATATCTACTTACAAAATGCACAACGGCCACCGCGGCCTGAATCATCCGGTTAAAAACCTGATAACCGGTAAGTGCGAAGTAACATCGCAGAACCACGGCTTTGTGGTAGATGCCGACCAGGTAAAAAACAGCGATAAAGTAGAAATTACCCATATTAACCTGAACGACGGCACCATTGAAGGAATTCGGGTAAAAGGTAAAAAAGCTTTTTCGGTACAATACCATCCGGAATCATCGCCGGGGCCACACGATTCAGCCTATTTATTTGATGAGTTTGTGTCGATGCTGCCGCCGAAAGAAGAGCCGGTCCATAATGAATAATCTTACTAAATATAATTTCCATTTAAACATTTGAGAAGATGAGTTTAATCCAAAGCATTCATGCCCGACAGATATTTGATTCCAGAGGCAACCCAACCGTTGAAGTTGATGTAGTTACCGAATCTGGTGCCGTAGGGCGCGCAGCTGTTCCTTCAGGAGCTTCTACCGGTAAGCACGAAGCCGTTGAATTACGCGACGGTGATAAATCGAAGTACATGGGCAAAGGCGTATTACAAGCGGTAGCCAATGTAAACGATAAAATTGCGGATGAACTGGTAGGCTTTAGCGTTTACGAACAAAGTCTGCTGGACAAAATTATGATTGAGCTCGATGGCTCATCCAACAAAGGTAAGTTGGGTGCTAATGCTATTCTGGGGGTTTCGTTAGCCGCGGCGCGCGCTGCCGCGGAAGAATTAGGTATGCCGTTATACCGCTACGTAGGGGGGGTAAATGCTAATACTTTACCAGTACCCATGATGAACATCTTAAATGGGGGTAGCCACGCCGACAATTCCATCGACTTCCAGGAGTTTATGATTATGCCGGTAGGAGCGCCTTCTTTCTCCGAAGCCCTGCGTTGGGGAACCGAGATATTCCATCACCTGAAAAATGTTTTGCATAAGCAAGGCTTATCTACTAACGTGGGTGATGAAGGAGGTTTTGCCCCTAATATTAAATCTAATGAAGATGCTATTAAAGTCGTAATACAAGCCATAGAAACGGCCGGTTATAAACCTGGCGATGACGTTATGATTGCTATGGATGCAGCTGCTTCGGAGTTCTACGATGCTTCTACCGGACAGTACCACTTCAAAAAATCTACCGGCGATAAATTAACCTCGGCCGAAATGGTAAGTTTCTGGACTGACTGGAGTAAAAAATATCCTATTGTCTCAATTGAAGATGGTATGGACGAAGACGACTGGAATGGCTGGAAAGAACTGACCAACTCCATTGGTAACCAAGTACAGTTAGTAGGAGATGACTTATTTGTTACCAACGTAGAGCGCTTGCAACGCGGTATCGACGAGCAAATTGCTAATGCCATCCTGATTAAAGTAAACCAGATCGGATCGCTTACCGAAACCATTAACGCCATTAACTTAGGCCGTCGGAACGGTTATAAGAGCATTATGTCGCACCGTTCCGGTGAAACCGAAGATAATACCATTGCCGACTTAGCCGTAGCTTTAAATACCGGCCAGATTAAAACCGGTTCGGCGTCGCGTTCTGACCGGATGGCGAAATACAACCAGTTACTGCGCATTGAAGAGGAATTAGGCGAAACTGCTTATTTCCCTGGTAAAAAAATGTAGTACTTATTTTTTTATTTAGTAATTTCAAGGGCGGTGAAACCAAAAGCTTTGCCGCCCTTGTTTCTTTTGTAAAGCCGTGCGTATGTTTATTCGTATACCTAAGTTCTTCCGTAGTTTTTATTTTATTTTTACTTCTTTGTTTCTGGTTTGGATGATTTTTTTCGATTCCAACGATTTTATTACCCAATACCAGATGAGCAAAAACCTGAATGACTTAGAAGCGCAAAAAGAATTTTATTTAGGTAAAATCGATTCGGTAGAACAAGACCGGAAAGAGTTGTTGAGTAATACGGAGTTGCTGGAAAAATATGCCCGCGAAAAATACATGATGAAAAAGCCCGCCGAGGATTTATTTATCATCATGAAAAAAGAAGAAAAGCCTAATCAGCAGTAATCGGCACACCAATTACAGGATAAAATATCAGGATTATATCAACGCTTTATTCATTAAGTATAAAACAGAAAAGCCACTTCATGAGATGGCTTTTCTGTTTTATATAAAATACTTTTATTCAATTCGCTTGCCGGTCATGGCTTCTTTAATAGAAATATCCATTATACGCTCCGCAAAAGGCCGGGTGGTTTCTTCCAGTTCATCTACGGCTTTCAGAATAGTATCTTTATCCCCGGAGGGCAGCACATCTACTAAATGCTGTCTTTTTTCTGCGGTTAGGTTAATCTCTTCCGACGTTAAGTGTTGTTTGTTTTTCTCTACAAACCGGTCTACCTGGTAGAGTAACTGCTCCGCGGTGGTGCGGGCTTCTATTACCATGCGGGTCGCTACATCTTCGCGGGCGTGGGTCACGGAGTCCAGTAACATTTGCTCTACCTGCTCGTCAGTAAGGCCGTATTGGGGTTTTACTTCTACCTGTTGTTTCACGCCGGAGCGTAACTCAATAGCCTCTATTTTTAAAATACCATCGGCATTTAAAATAAAGTTGATATCTATTTTGGGCAGACCGGCGGGCATGGCCGGAATACCGGTTAAATTAAATTCGGCCAGTTTCCGGTTTTCTTTTACCAGATCGCGTTCGCCTTGGTAAACGGCTATTTTCATGTTTGCCTGTCCGTCTACCGAAGTGGTGTACTGGCGGCCGGCTTTGGTCGGTATTTTAGAATTGCGGGGAATAATGCTATCCATTAAACCACCCATGGTTTCGATGCCTAACGTAAGCGGCGTTACATCCAGTAATAATATATCTTTACGGTTGCCCGCCAAAACATCAGCCTGAATAGCAGCGCCCAAAGCTACCACTTCGTCGGGATTAATGGTATTATTCGCGTCTTTACCAAAGAAGTCCGAAACGGCCCGGTATACCAATGGTACCCGCGTAGAACCGCCAACCATTATAACGGTGTCGATGGCAGTAGCATTTAGGTTGGCGTCTTTTAAGGCCGTTTTGCAGGCCTCCAGGGTACGTTGCACGGTAGGGGAGATTAGTTGCACAAAGGTTTCGCGGGTAATACCGCAAGGGATACCATTTACCTCTGATACAAATACTTGTTGGGTACTCAAAGCCTTTTTGGCTTCTTCGGCTTTTAAGCGTAAAGCCTGCGCTAATTCTTTGTCAGTTTTTAATTTGTCGTCGGGTATTTGGTTTTGCTGCAACCAATAATCTACAATTAGCCGGTCAAAATCATCGCCGCCCAAATAAGTATCGCCATTGGTACTGAGTACTTCAAATATTCCCTGGTGAATGCGTAATATGGATATATCAAAAGTACCGCCTCCTAAATCATAAACCGCAATGGTTTTTTCTTCAGTAGCATCCAGGCCAATACCATAGGCCAGGGAAGCCGCCGTAGGCTCGTTTATAATCCGGAGCACTTCCAGTCCGGCTAATTTACCGGCATCGCGGGTGGCTTGGCGCTGCGAATCGTTGAAGTAAGCCGGTACTGTGATGACGGCGCGGTTTACCGGGGTTTTAAGGGCGTGTTCGGCACGTTGGCGCAGCTCTTTTAATATTTCGGCTGATAATTCAATGGGGGAGTAAAACTGATCGCCCACCCGGATTTTAACTAGGCCTTCGGAGTTGTCATCGATAATCCGGTAACCAAAATAATCTTTATGCGCGCCTAAATCCTGGTAAGATTTACCCAAAAGTCTTTTAACTGAGTAAATAGTATGTGCCGGATCGGTAAGTAAATATTCTTTTGCTTCGTTACCCACTACAACATCGTTATTCAGGGTAAAATGTACCACCGAAGGCACAATAGTACCCAAGCCCTGATCATTAATAGCCCGGGGCGTTTTATCTTCGGGATGAATATAGGCTACTAAACTATTGGTGGTACCCAAATCAATACCCACAATAATCTCTTCTTTTTGTAAAGTACCCGTGGAAATATTTATTGCTACTTTAGCCATAATTGCTTTTTAAAGCCGGCAGCTAATGCCGGCTGGTGTAAGTATACAAAAGTACGAATAAAAACTGCAGAAGGTATGAAACTAACTGGTACGTACTTTTTATGTTCTATTAAAATTTATATTCTAAGTAATCTTAACAATATTCGGTTTATAACAATTTAACCAATAACAAGATTTTATATAATATATTTAAGATCATTTTAATGAATATAATTTATTGAATCTCAAATATTTACTAATACGTATAAGGCATATATCTAAAAAGATAGTAACATAGGAGGAGGGATAAATAACATGAAAAAATATAAATTTCATACTACCGGTAGCTGGAGCCGGCGTAAAGTGAGGAAAGCAATTCCTTTATTTGCCTCCTTCTTTTTAGCGCAGTTTCCGTTACCGGCCGGGAGCCTGGCGGTAAAAAAAACAATACCTACCTTTTCATCCTCACCCGAAACCCTGAAGTTTGTAAATTTTGAGTTGGATATACTTAAGATATACGAAGAAGCAGGTTTAGAAAAGGCCGGTTTAAGTTTAGAGGTATTTAATAAAGCGATGGTGGGCTATTTAAATTTAGCTCACGAAGGAGCTTTATCGGGTAAGAAAATTTTAAGTATTGCTGATTTTGATGTGCCTTCTACCCAGAAGCGATTATGGATTGTGGATTTAGAAAACCATCAATTACTGTATCATTCTTTGGTGGCGCACGGCAAAAATTCCGGTTGGAAGGAGGCCGGTCAGTTTTCCAATACCATCCAATCCGAAATGAGTAGTTTGGGATTTTATGTAACCCAAGGTACTTATCAGGGCAAACACGGCTTATCGCTGAAACTGGAAGGCATGGATAAAAACTTTAATGATAATGCTTCTAAGCGATGCGTGGTAGTACACGGAGCCGATTACGTGAGTGAGGATTTTATTAATAAAAATGGCTTTTTAGGGCGTAGTCAGGGCTGCCCCGCTTTGCCCATGGACATGCACGAAGAAATTATAGATATCATACAAAATAAAACGGTATTATATCTGCATGCCTCGGAAGCGGGTTATTATTCGCAGCATTTAGATACCAAAGTAGCCATGGAAACCTACTATAATAATGCCCAGCATATTTAGGGTGAATAAGTAGCGTTAACAATTAACTTTTAATGGTTTATTCAATATTCAGGTAAATATAAGCTATAAAGCTTTAAATAAATTAAGCTTGCTACTTGGCTCAAAATAAAAAAAGCCTTTCTTTAATCCAGAAAGGCTTTTTTATTTTGAGATAATAGGTTTGAATCAGGACAAAGCAACTCCGAATCTTTGCCCCAAGCTTTCCAGGTCTTTTATTACCAGCTCCAAAAGCGGAATGCCGGTGGTTCGTCTTTCCTGCTCCGTTAATCTTTCCGGATCGCCGGGTATTAGTACGACTTCCTGGCCGGCTTTGGTTTTGGCATTACGGAAGGTAGTTATCCAGTTATCCATGTGGGCTTTAAATTCGGCGGCGGGCCGGAAAGCATCTACCCGCATGGCCCCAAAAAAATGACCAATGCCTTCGCCTACCGGGTTGGCCGGTAAAGGTAGAAAGCTAACAAAAGGTGGTACCCAGGGGCCGTAATTGGCACCCGACAACACAGCCGAAAAAATATCTACGATAGAACCCAGGCAATATCCTTTGTGGCTACCTGTTTCGCCACCTAGCGGCAGTAAAGCGCCGCCCGCTTTTAATTCGTGCGGGTTAACAGAGTCCTGACCCACGGCATCTTGTATCCAACCAGTGGGCGCCTCTAAATTTTTGCGTTGTAGTATTTCTAACTTACCGTTGGCAGCAGTGGTAGTAGCAAAATCGGCTACAAAAGGGGGCTGTTCCTGAGCCGGTATAGCTACTGCAATGGGATTGGTACCTAACAGGCGCTCGGTAGCATGCGTGGGGGCCACTAATGGGCTGGCATTGGTCATGGCTAAACCGATCATATCGTAGGAGAGGGCTTGCATGGCGTGGTAACCGGCAATACCATAATGATTGGAATTGCGCACCGATACCCAGCCCGTACCTACCTGCGCGGCTTTTTGGATAGCTACCGCCATGGCTTTGGGTGCAACTACCAATCCTAAGCCCCGGTCACCGTCTACTACCGCAGTGCTGGGTGTTTCGTGTACCACTCTCACATCAGGCGTAGCATTAATCCGGCCAGCTTCCCAAAGCCGCACATAACCCGATAACCGGGCCACCCCGTGCGAATCTACTCCCCGCAAATCAGCAGATAATAAAACATTGGTGGCTAGTTCTGCATCTTCGGCGGAGCAACCTATGCTTTGGAAAATGTGTTGGGTAAACTGATGAAGATTTTGGTAGGAAAACATAATCAATTGAAATAAGCGGGCGCAAATTAGTTTATCCGAATGAATAATTACAAGGATAAACCCAGCGTGTTTTAAAAAATAGTTTTAACAACATAAGTAAGCGGACAAAATCAACTTAAACCAAGCAATTGAATAAGCAGCTCATTATCAAAAAACATATTCACTCAATCACTCATCCACGAATTCTGTCATTATACTTAGCAGACCAAAAACCTGGTACTTTGTCATTGTTGCGTAAGCAGTTGCTGCAGCATACCTTCTTTCAGGGCATGGGCCGAAACCCGGATTTTATTGATGGCATAGTTCTCCAGGATAAAATCGATTAGTACCATGGCTACCACAATCATATCTACCCGCATGGCCAGCATACCCGGTATGGCCAGGCGCTCATCGCGATTTTTGCGTAAAATATCTTCGTGCATTTCGTAATAACAAGACAAAGACAGCTCCGACTCAGGCGATGAATCTTGTTGCCGGTCGATACCATTTTTTAAAGAGTTGATGTCGCACAGCGTATCAAAAGTGCCGGAAGACCCAATAAGACAGCACGGATTAAATTGCTCAATGGCTGCAGTTAAAGGTTGTAATTGTTCCCGCAGGTATTCTTTTTCGGCTTCAATGGCCAGGTCGTTAATCGGATCAGTAATGAAAAATTTATCTATTAAGCGTTGTGCCCCGATTTCAAAACTCTGTTTCCATAAAATACGCTGGCCGTCGCAAATAATACACTCTACACTGCCGCCGCCTATATCCAAAATCAAACTTTTTTCCTTGCCTATTTCCAAAGCGGTGCGCACGCCCTCATAAATCAGTTCGGCTTCCTGGTCGCCGGAGATAATTTCCACTTTAAAGCCCGTTTGCTCGGCAATATCTTTTACCAAGTCTGGTCCGTTTGCAGCATTACGCATGGCACTGGTGGCCATTACCCGCTCTTCGGTTACCTGATGTTGTTCCAGTAAACTCCGGAAATAAGTTAAAGTTTTTAAAGCCCGATCGTAAGCGGCCGGCGTAATGGCGCCACGGCTGATACCGCCTTCTCCTAACTTAACCGGTTCTTTTAATTTTACCAGGGGCGTTATGTTTTTATGGGCATCTACTTCGGCAATGAGCAAATGAAAAGTATTCGTGCCTAAATCAATGAGGGCAAGTCGCTTTTTGTTTTCCATGGGTCTAAATTTTCTCTTTAACCGAGCTGAAGCGGTAAAAAGTGCCTAAAGGTAGCTTTCTTTTTCCCTGGTCCTGTAAATATAGTTCGCCAAATTGCCTTTCGGTGATTTTGTGGTATTTAAAGCTTTGATTAATAAGGTTTTCCAAGATAAAAGCCGAAAAGCCCAACGAATATAAGTTTATCAGAAATAAGTGGTCTTCCGGGTCGAGTAACTCACTGCACAGTTTTAGTAATTCGTTTAGTTCGTCTTCCAGTTGCCATTTTTCGCCGTTGGGTCCGCGTCCGTAAGCCGGCGGATCCAGAATAATTCCTTGGTAAATATTGCCGCGTTTTACTTCGCGGCGGGCAAATTTCATGGCATCCTCTACCAGCCACCGGATATTATCGAGTTGGCTGGCTTCCATGTTTTCCCGGGCCCAGTAGTTAACCACTTTTACCGAGTCGAGGTGGGTTACATCGGCGCCGGTAGCTCTGGCGGCCAAAGATGCCGCGCCCGTGTAAGCAAACATATTTAATATTTTGGGTTTGGCAGTTTTCAATTGACGGGCCTGTTCATATAAGAACTTCCAGTTAGGATCTTGTTCCGGAAAAATACCCACGTGTTTAAACGAAGATAAACCCAGCCGGAAACGCAATTGCAGTTCCTGGTAGCGGTAAGAAATAAACCACTGTTCGGGCATATTGGGTTTTAGTACCCACTGGCCTTTTTCCGAACTGCCTTTTTCTTTTTTAAAAGTAGCGTGCGCCATCCGGTTCCAATCGCCGGCCGACAGTTTTTTATCCCAGATAGCCTGCGGCTCCGGGCGGGCCAAAATATAAGCACCAAATCGTTCCAGTTTTTCAAAATTACCGGAATCAATAAGTTCGTAATCAAGCCAGTTTTCTACAGTAAGAAAGGAATACATAATCCTGGTTTAGGTAATTGAAACCGCATAGCACTTTATTAATGAACCTGAACCCGTATAACACAGTTCATAATTAAATTAAAAGGGTGCGGGGCAATATTATTATCTTTGCCGTGTTTCTACGGAAAAGCCGGTAAATATACAAATCATTTTACCGGGAAAGCTATTTCTCCGGTAAGTACCGGAAAAGCGCCTTTTAACTTATTATACAGATGGATTTAACTTTTTATAAATACCAGGGTACGGCCAACGATTTTGTAATGATTGATAACCGCGACCTGCACTTTGATATCGCAAATCAGCAGTTAGTAGCTTTTTTGTGTGAGCGGCGGTTGGGTATTGGTGCCGACGGGCTGATTTTATTACAGAACCGGGACGGTTATGATTTTGAAATGGTTTACTTTAACGCCGATGGCCGTTTGGGGTCTATGTGCGGCAATGGTGGCCGGTGCACGGTAGCGTTTGCCAAGCAATTGGGCGTTATTGCGGATCAAGCTTTTTTTCTGGCGGCCGATGGCGACCACGAAGCTAGCATTACTCCCGCTAGTTTAGTTTCTTTAAAAATGAATGAAGTAACGGCTATTGAATGCGCACCCGATTTTTATTATTTAAATACCGGTTCGCCGCATTACGTACAGTTTGTGCCGGAACTTTCAGAGTACGATGTTTATCAGCAAGGAAAAGAAATACGATATAATGATCGCTTCCGGGCCGAAGGTACCAACGTAAATTTTGCCCAATTACCTGCGCCCCAAGAAGCATTATTTGTCCGGACGTACGAACGGGGGGTAGAAGACGAAACGTATTCCTGCGGAACCGGTGTAACCGCTACCGCTATTGCGGCTTCCTTCCGGGGTTTGGCCAGTCCGGTAAAAATTAAAACCTTAGGCGGAAACCTGGAAGTATCTTTTAACCGGCAGGGCGAACGCGTAACCGATATTTATTTAACCGGACCGGCACAAATGGTTTTTACCGGAAAAATTTCAGTTTAGTATATTTAGTCCATAGTCGATGGCCCATATTCCATATATATTATTGTCTCAGAAAGGTTTATAGAATGGTAAATTGCTGTTTACAGACATAATTGTAAATATTGACACTTAATCAGATCTATAGATTATAAACTGCCAACTAATTAAAATCTATGGACCATCGACTAATTGCAGCTTAAACATGTTCTTAAAAACCGATACCTTGTACTTGCGGGCTTTGGAAAGTTCTGATCTTGAATTTCTGTATGCTTTAGAAAATAGTGTATCGGTTTGGCGGGTAAGTAATACCGTAACACCTTTCTCCAGAGAAGTCATCGCCCTGTATCTGGAACAAGCCGCCCTGGATATTTATACCACAAAACAGTTAAGGCTAGTTATTTGTACCCCCGATCATAAACCAATAGGAACAATTGATTTATTTGATTTTGATCCCCTGCACCGCCGGGCCGGTATTGGCATTATTATTTTGCCGCCTTACCAGCGGCAAAACTTTGCTTCTCAAGCCTTGGCATTACTTTTAAATTACTGCTTAGAACACTTGCTCTTACACCAGGTTTATTGCAGTGTAGCCACCGATAATGCGGCAAGTTTGCGCTTGTTTCAGAAACACGACTTTCGGGTGGTTGGGAAACGGCAACAATGGCTTAAAACCAGCACCGGATGGTTAGATGTGTGGGAATTTCAAAAAATATTCATAAATCCAGATTAATTCTAATTATTTTACTTTTTTCAATTGCTGCTAAATTACTTTTGCAGCAGTACAATTCATTTCTTTACAGATTCAGGCCTGTATTCCTGTAATGTTTATATTTTAAATTGTCAATCTTAGGTAAAATCTTAATTATCTATCCGAATTTTAATATTCTTTTGTTCTTAAAAGAACTTAATTGCATATCAAAATAATTAAAAACAATTATACTGAGTATTTATTCCAATTTACATATTTTTTAAAGATTTTAAGCTTTTAACGTTAAAACTACTTAGTTAAAGATCAACTAATACTGATATTTTATTAAAATGCAAAGCTATTTTTAACTTTTTTACAGCCTTTTTCTGATTTTGCCGTATAATACCATGTAAGCAAAACCTCTCAGCCTTAATCGGTTTTTATTACAATATTTCTTTTAAATATTATATTAAATTAAAATTAATTTTTTTAATGAAATAAATCTATGCTAAAATTTGACCAGACTAAAAGTTCTTCTCAAAGCAATTTAACACCAACTGAAACAAAAGAAAATTCTATCGCTTCTAATGACATTGCCAGTGCCACAAATACCAATAAAATAGAAGCTTTCTTATCCGATTTGCCCGATATTGTATGTATGTCGCACTTGCGTTGGGATTTTGTTTTTCAGCGGCCCCAACATTTACTTACCCGTTTTGCGCAACATGGTCGGTTATTTTACTTTGAAGAGCCTTATTTCTACGATAATGCTCAACCCCGTTTGGAAGTAACAACCCGTGAAGGTGGCAATATAAATATAGTAGTAGTGCATTTGCCTAATGGTTTAACACCGCAGGAGTCTGATGCAAAGCAAATAGAACTTTTGAATGCCTTTTTTGCTGAGAAGGGATTAGATAGGTTTATATTTTGGTATTATACTCCGATGGCCCTGGAAATTACCCGTCAGCTAAAACCAATTTTAACGGTTTTTGATTGTATGGACGAATTATCGGCTTTTAAAGGTGCTCCGCCGCGTTTGCGGGAACTGGAAACCGAAATGTTTCAGAAAGCCGATTTGGTATTTACCGGTGGTCATAGCATATACGATTTAAAGAAAGATCAGCACCCGGCGGTTTATGCTTTCCCCAGCAGCATCGATAAGGCGCATTTTGCGCAGGCCCGGCAAGCAATAACCGAACCCGAAGATCAGGCCAATATACCGCACCCGCGTTTTGGTTTTTACGGCGTGGTAGATGAACGCTTTGATATTGAATTGTTGCGTGGTATGGCAGCTTTGCGCTCCGACTGGCATTTTGTAATTATTGGACCAGTGGTTAAAATAGAAGCTTCCGTTTTACCGCAGGCTAAGAATATTCATTACCTGGGCGGTAAAAATTATAAACAATTACCAATTTATTTAAGTGGCTGGGACGTAGCGCTTTTGCCTTTTGCTTTAAACGAATCTACTAAATATATCAGCCCTACTAAAACACCAGAATACCTAGCAGGCGGCAAACCAGTAGTTTCTACTTCGATCAAAGATGTAATTCGTCCGTATGGAGAGTTAGGATTGGTGCATATTGCTGATACGCCCGAAACCTTTGTAGCGGCTATTGAAGAAGCTTTAACCGAACGCAATGATGCCGATTGGCTGCGTAGAACCGACGAATACCTGGCAAATATTTCCTGGGATAATACCTGGCAGCACATGGTAAGCCTCATGCAAATTTCTTTATCCGAAAAAGAAACCCAGGCTTAATAATCAATTTTATATAAAGAATTCATAAACAATAAAAACGTAAACGAAAATGTTTGACTATTTAATCGTAGGAGCAGGGTTTGCCGGAAGTGTGTTAGCCGAGCGGCTGGCCACTAGATCCAATAAAAAAGTGTTGATCATTGATAAAAGATCTCATATTGCAGGCAATGCTTATGATCATTATAACGAAGAAGGTATACTGGTACATAAATATGGCCCGCATATTTTCCATACCAATTCAAAAGACGTTTTCGATTACCTGTCGCAGTTCACCGAATGGCGTTCTTACGAACACCGGGTATTAGCCAGTGTAGATGGTCAGTTAGTGCCTATGCCTATCAACCTGGATACCATTAACAAAATGTACGGCTTAAACCTGACTTCTTTCCAATTAGAAGAGTTTTTCGAATCGGTGGCTGAAAAAGTACCGGAAATTAAAACTTCGGAAGATGTAGTGGTAAGCAAAGTGGGCCGGGAGCTTTACGAAAAGTTCTTTAAATATTATACCCGCAAGCAGTGGGGTATGGATCCATCGGAGTTAGACAAGTCGGTTACTTCGCGGGTACCAACCCGCACCAACCGCGATAACCGTTACTTTACCGATACCTTTCAATCAATGCCATTGCATGGTTACACCAAAATGTTCGAAAATATGCTGTCGCACCCGAACATTAAAATTATGCTCAATACCGATTACAAAGAAATCATTAACATGATTCCGTTTAAAGAAATGATCTTTACCGGTCCGGTTGATGAGTATTTTGATTACAAATTCGGCAAACTGCCGTACCGTTCTTTAGAATTTAAACACGAAACGCTGAGCACGGAGACCCATTTGCCAGCAGCGGTAGTTAATTACCCGAACGAGCAGGCTTATACTCGTATTACTGAGTTTAAATACCTGACCGGGCAAACGCATCCAAAAACAAGCTTAGTGTATGAGTTTCCGCAAGCCGAAGGCGATCCGTACTACCCAGTGCCTCGTCCGGAAAATGCGGAGCTATATAATAAATATAAAAAGCTGGCTGACCAAACTCCTAACGTTCACTTTGTAGGCCGTTTGGCTACTTATAAATACTATAACATGGACCAAGTGGTAGCCCAGGCTTTAACACTTTACAAAAAGCTTACCGATAAAGTCGAAGAAGACACAACAATTGCCCAGATCGAGAAGATTGTAAAAGGCAAGTCTTCTGTAAACGGATCTTCCATCAAAATTAGTCCGAATGGTGCACGTTGAGCTTTGGGGCGGGGTTGAGAGCAGCCATAACCGGGTTGGTAATAAGTACTTCGACCAGATAAGCCGTAGCGGCCACGCTACCCGGCTTTCTGACCTGGACTTATTCGCCGGCATGGGAATAAAAAAGCTTCGGTATCCGATTCTTTGGGAGCATGTGGCTCCCCAAGAATTGGAAAACGCAGACTGGACGTGGGCTGATGAACGCTTAACCCGGTTACGAGAGTTAAACATAGAACCAATTGTTGGGTTTGTGCACCACGGCAGTGGTCCGGCCCATACCAGCCTGGTAAGTCCTGATTTTGCCGAAGGATTAGCGGCTTATGCCGGTAAAGTAGCCGAGCGGTATCCGTGGGTAAATTATTATACACCCGTTAATGAGCCCTTAACTACGGCTCGGTTTAGCGGTTTATATGGTTTTTGGTATCCGCATGGTACCAGCGACCGTGATTTTGTCCGGGCTTTGTATAACCAGCTACTCGGTACCCGTATGGCCATGCAGGCTATCCGTAAGGTAAACCCCGCGGCCAAGCTGGTGCAAACCGAAGACCTGGGGCAAACCCAGAGTACACCTTTACTGGCCTATCAGGCCGATTTTGATAATACCCGCCGGTGGCTTTCGTTGGATATTCTTTGTGGTAAAATAACGCCCGAACATGTTTTGTGGGGCTATTTACTGGATGCAGGTTTATCAGAAGCAGAGTTATGGTCTTTTGTGCAGGATCCGATGCCACCGGATATTACCGGTATTAACCATTATATTACCAGTGAACGCTACCTGGATGAGCACCTTGTTGCTTACCCTTTGCATACACACGGCACTAACGGATGGCATAGGTTTGCCGATGTGGAAACCGTACGAGTACAGGGAGTAGAACGGATAGGCATTACTAGCCTTTTGCAGCAAACCTGGGAACGTTACGGGATACCCATTAGCATAACCGAAGCACACCTGTGTTGTACCCGCGAAGAACAAATGCGCTGGTTTAAAGAAGTATGGGATGCGGCCGATAACTTAAAAGCCAAAGGTGTACCAGTAGAAGCCGTAACGGTCTGGGCTTTATTAGGCTCTTTCGATTGGAACAGCTTGCTTACCCACGAACGTAACTTTTACGAAAACGGTGTCTTTGATTTACGGGGTGGAACGCCCCGGCCAACGGCACTGGTTAAAATGCTTAAAAGTTTATCGGAAACCGGAACGTATCAGCATCCGGTGTTAGGTAACAAAGGCTGGTGGGACCGGGAAGAACGGTACGAATATAAGCATAAAGTAGCTTATATTGCTTCACCTAAACACGAGATTATCAATCATCATCAAGAAGTACCTCCTGTATTAATTACCGGGGCAACCGGCACTTTAGGGCAGGCATTTGCCCGTATTTGTGAAGGCCGGGGCTTACATTATGAGTTGCTCAACCGGCAAGAATTAGATATTGCAGATTCCGGGTCGGTGCAGGCCGCCATTACGAAGTATAAACCGTGGGCAATTATCAATACGGCCGGGTACGTACGCGTAGACATGGCGGAAAACAGCGCCGAACAGTGTTACCGGGAAAATACCGATGGGCCAGCCCTATTGGCCGAACATTGCAAAGCCGCCGGCATAAAATTAGTTACTTTTTCTTCTGATTTAGTTTTCGACGGTACCAAAGCAGGAGAATATACCGAAGCAGATATGCCGGCCCCGCGCAATGTGTATGGCATTAGCAAGGCTTTGGCCGAACAGGAGGTTTTAAATATATTGCCTTCGGCTTTAGTTGTGCGTACCAGTGCTTTCTTTAGTGGCTGGGATAAACATAACTTTATATACCAGGCACTGCATGCCTTTGTGTCAGGTGATACGTTTGCGGCTGCCAACGATGTTTTTGTTTCGCCTACTTATGTGCCGGATCTGGTGCAGGCCACTTTAGATTTGCTCATTGATGATGTTGAAGGTATTTGGCATTTGGCAAATAAAGGAGCGTATACCTGGGCCGAACTTGCCCGGCTGGCGGCTTCTATTGCGAAAATAGATAGCTTTAAGTTGCAGGAATTGCCGGTAGCTCAAATGAATTTACTGGCTCATCGGCCTAAAAATACGGTTTTAACCAGTATAAAGGCCAATGTAATGCCAACAGTGGAAGAAGCGCTTTACCGTTGCGTGCAGGATATTATGCTGCAAATGCAGGTAGAAGACGATGCCATGGCAAAGCAATTGCCGGGCTCTCAAATGGTAAATTTATTTTAAGAAGCAGTACCGGTACTTACCGGTTTATATCTGGCAAATACAATAAAGCCGGTTGGAGGTAAATAAATTTATCTCCAACCGGCTTTATTTTTAGGAATTTTTGGCAGAGAATAAATCTAAATCCTTTATCTGAAAGATAGGTATAATCTTTGTCCTATAAGTGGAATTCATTTTTATTCGGAATCGTTTATTTGTTATAAAAGCGTTAAAACAATACATTTTTTTGACGGGTTGGCTGCCAACAATCTATAACTTATTAGCGCTTACCTTGTTTTACCTGAATTTTTACGAAAATTCGGAAAAACAACGTAATTTTGACGATTGCCTTTAATTTCTAAAATAGATACGAAATGTTCGATTTTATCGGAAAAACGATTGCTAAAGTGTTCGGAACCAAATCTGAGCGCGACATTAAAGAAATTATCCCTTACGTTAGTTTAATAAATCAGGAATATGCTCAGCTTGCTTCGCTCTCCGACGATGATTTGCGGGGTAAAACGGCTAGTGTAAAATCCCGGATAGACGAGCGGCTGCAGGACATTGATTCCAAAATAAATGGTTTACACCAGCGCATAGCCGACGAGCCGACGCTGGATATCATGCAGAAAGAAACTATTTTTAACGAAATAGATGAATTAGAAAAAACTCGTAACAAAGACCTGGAAGCCGTGCTCATGGAAGTACTGCCGCAGGCCTTTGCTATTGTAAAAGAAACTGCCCGCCGCCTCAAAGAAAATCATAAACTGGTAGTTTCCGCTACGGATATGGACCGGGACATTGCCGCCCGTAAATCCAACGTAGAAATTTCCGGCGATCAGGCTATCTGGCATAACAAATGGTTAGCCGCCGGCACCGAAGTAACCTGGGACATGCTGCATTACGATGTACAGTTAATTGGCGGTATTGTATTGCACCAAGGTAAAATTGCTGAAATGGCCACTGGAGAAGGTAAAACCTTGGTAGCTACTTTACCGGCTTTTCTAAATGCCTTGGCCAAAAGAGGCGTACACGTGGTAACCGTTAACGATTACCTGGCCAAACGTGATTCCGAATGGATGGCGCCTTTATTTGAATTCCACGGGCTTACCATTGATTGTATTGATAAGCATCAACCCAATACCGATGCCCGCCGCCGGGCCTATAAAGCCGATATTACCTACGGCACCAATAACGAATTCGGCTTTGATTACCTGCGCGATAACATGGCCCGCAGTACCGACGAACTGGTACAGCGCAAACACCATTTTGCCATGGTGGATGAGGTCGATTCGGTTTTAATTGATGATGCCCGTACGCCTTTAATTATATCGGGGCCGGTACCCCGGGGCGACGAGCACGAGTTTTACGACCTGAAACCACGCGTATCCATGCTGGTGGAAGCCCAACGTAAGCTGGTAGGTAATTTCCTGGTTGAAGCCAAACGCCTTATAAAAGAAGGCAACGAAAAAGAAGGTGGTCTGGCTTTGTTCCGGGCGTACCGTGGTTTGCCTAAAAACAAACCTTTAATTAAATACTTAAGCGAAACCGGTATCCGGACGATCCTGCAAAAAACTGAAAACTTTTACTTACAGGATAGCGCCCGGCAAATGCCCGAAGCCGATGCGCCTTTGTATTTCACCATCGACGAAAAACAAAATAATATTGAACTAACCGAGCAAGGGGTGGATATGATTACCGGTCAGGGCGAAGATCCGCACTTCTTTATCTTGCCGGATATTGGTACCGAACTGGCAAACATCGAGAATAATAAAACCCTTTCGGATGAGGAAAGATTGCACAGCAAAGACCAGTTATTAAACGACTTTGCCGAAAAATCGCAGCGCATCCACACCATTAACCAATTGCTGAAAGCTTATACTTTATTTGAGCGCGATGTAGAGTATATCTTAACCGAAGACCGCAAAGTAAAAATTGTGGACGAACAAACCGGCCGGGTAATGGAAGGTCGCCGGTATTCCGATGGCTTGCACCAGGCCATTGAAGCCAAGGAAAACGTGAAGGTAGAAGACGCTACCCAAACTTATGCCACGGTAACCCTACAGAATTATTTCCGGATGTACCATAAACTGTGTGGTATGACCGGTACCGCCGAAACCGAAGCCGGTGAATTCTGGGAAATATATAAACTGGATGTAGTAGTAATTCCCACGAACCGGCCAGCCCAACGCAAGGACGAGCACGATAAAGTATACAAAACGGTACGCGAGAAATTTAATGCCGTAGCCGAGGAAATAGTAGAATTAACCAAAGCTGGCCGGCCGGTACTGGTAGGTACTACTTCCGTGGAAATATCGGAACTGGTAAGCCGCATGCTGAAAATGCGCGGTATCCAGCACCAGGTACTGAACGCCAAGCAACACCAGCGCGAAGCCGAAATTGTAGCCGAAGCCGGTAAGCCGGGCACCGTAACCATTGCCACGAACATGGCAGGCCGCGGTACGGATATTAAATTAACGCCGGAATCTAAAGCTGCGGGTGGCTTGGCCATTATTGGTACCGAGCGCCATGAATCGCGGCGCGTAGACCGGCAGTTGCGCGGTCGTTCCGGCCGGCAAGGTGACCCTGGTTCTTCACAGTTTTTCGTTAGTTTGGAAGATAACCTGATGCGTTTGTTTGGGTCGGACCGGATTGCCCGTTTAATGGACCGCATGGGACTGGAAGAAGGCGAGGTAATTCAGCACTCTATGATTTCCAACTCTATTGAACGTGCTCAGAAAAAAGTAGAAGAGAATAACTTTGGTACCCGTAAACGCTTGCTGGAATACGATGATGTCATGAACGCCCAACGGGAAGTAGTATACCGTCGACGCCGGAATGCGCTGTACGGCGAGCGCCTGGAGCTGGATATCTGGAATATGTTTTATGATACGGCCGAAGATATTGCTATCGGACATAAAAACAGCGGCGATTACGAAGACTTTAAATTAGCTATTATCCGGGTATATGGTTTTGAAACGGCTATTACGGCCGAAGAAATGAATGGCTTGCCTCAACAGCAACTAATTGATCGGTTGTATAACGAGGCTTTAGCATATTATATTCAGAAATCAGGTCATATTGCTGAACATGCTTTCCCGATTATTACGGATATTTACAATAACCGCGGTAACCTGATCGAAAACGTAGCGGTGCCTTTCTCTGATGGTAAACGCATGATTACGGTGGTAACCAATCTTCGCAAAGCTTACGAAAGCCAGGCCAAAGAATTGCTGCGCGAAACCGAAAAAACCATTGCCTTGGCTACCATTGATAACGCCTGGACCCAGCACTTGCGGGAAATGGACGATCTGAAACAATCGGTACAAAATGCCGTGTACGAACAGAAAGATCCCTTACTGATTTACAAGTTTGAATCGTTCGAACTATTTAAACGTATGATTGGCAAGGTAAACGAAGAAACCGCTTCGTTCCTATTTAAAGCCGATATTCCGGTTCAGGAAAATGAAGTACAGGAAGCGCGTCCGCCCCGGGTGCAGCAAAAAGCTCCGGCTTTAAAACTGGAGAAAGAAGAAGCGCATTCTACTTTAGAACCTGCCGGCGCAGCGCACATGCCCGCCGCACCGGAACCCGAAAAAGTAATGCCGGTACGGGCTCAGAAGGTGGCCAATCGCAACGATAAAGTAAGTGTACGTTACAACGATGGCCGGGTGGTGCGCGATGTGAAATACAAAAACGTGGAGCAGGACCTAGCCAATAACCGTTGTATTATTATAGAAGATTAATCTGGATTCAATAGAAAAAAATATTGCCCGTTATATCGATCATACGCTGCTGCGGCCAGATGCCGAGGAGCGTATGATCGTTTCTTTATGCCAGGAAGCCATTGAACACCAATTTGCAGCAGTGTGTATCCCGCCTTGCTACGTAAAACTAGCCGCTGGTTTATTATATGAGCAAAAAGTAAAAGTGGCTACGGTCATCGGTTTTCCGTTTGGTTACCAGACCGCCGAAGTTAAATTTTTTGAAACCCACAAGGCCTTAGGCACCGGTGCTTCGGAAATTGATATGGTAATGAACCTGGCGGCATTTAAATCGAAACAATACGCAGCCGTGGAAAATGAAATAGGGGAGCTGGCAACCTTGTGTCATTTTAAAAATGCGCAGTTAAAAGTTATTATCGAAACCGCTTTGCTGAGCGAAAAAGAAATAATAAAGGCTTGCCAGATGTGTACCGAAGCAGAAGCTGATTTTGTGAAAACTTCTACCGGATTTGCTTCCCGGGGCGCTTCCGTAGCCGATATCTTGTTGCTACGGGCTAACCTGCCGGAAAATATTCAAATTAAAGCATCTGGCGGTATCCGGGACTTTGCTTTTGCTCAGGAACTGATAGCCGCGGGTGCCGACCGCATTGGTACTTCTGCCGGTTTACAGCTTATTCAACATGAAAAAGAGATATACTAAACTATTACCTATTGCTTTCCTTTTTCTAATGCTTTCGGCCTGTGCCAGTACCTCCGGTACTACCGCCAGTTCCGGCAATGATGATAAAACCAACACGGCTAAAGATCAGCCTAAAAATGAAGGCGAGGACTTAAGTAAGTACCGGCCAAAATTTTCTCAACCCAAAGCAACGGCCCCGGTTGCTACCGGCGAAAATCCGTTTACGCCCTTGCCCGGAACTACCCCTACAAACCATGTTAATGAGCGGGTAAATGCCTTACTGGATACCATTGCTACCTTAAATAAAGCCGTACGCTTTGCCAAAGGTTACCGCATTCTGGCGTATACCGGCACCGAACGAAAAGCGGCCATGGATATACGGAGTGCTATTGTAAGCCGCTTGCCAGATGACCGGGTATATCCGCAGTATAAACAACCTACCTGGCGAGTAAAAGTGGGTGACTTTTTAAACCGGTTGGAAGCAAATCAGGCACTTCTGCGTATCCAAGATATTACGCCCAGCGCCATGATTGTTGAAGATCAGATTAATGTAAAGTAATCAGCAAACGATTTGGGGAGAAACCAACCAGTAACTTATTGCCGTTTGGCAGGATATCTATTGATGAATTAATTACTGCAAGCAGTTACAGATAAAATAATTTATTTAATTTTAACAGAAAATCAGGATTGATGGCAATCCTGATTTTTTTTGGATCATTTTTAACTTTTTACCTGTACTTACATGTCCGATATAAAAGCCTCTATTCAGCAATTAGCAGCTACTTACGCCAACGAAATTGTATCGGTTCGCCGGCATTTGCACACCAATCCGGAGCTTTCGTTTCAGGAGCATAATACGGCCCGGTTTATAAAAGAAAAAATTCAGGAATATGGCCTGGAGCCCATCAGTATGGCCGATACCGGCGTAGTAGTTTTAATTTCCGGTAAGAATCCGGATAAAAAAACAATTGCTTTGCGGGGCGATATAGATGCTCTGCCGATTCTGGAACAAAACGAAGTGCCTTATAAATCACGGAACGAAGGTGTAATGCATGCCTGCGGACACGATGTGCATACGGCTTCGCTCCTGGGCAGTGCCCGTATTCTAAGCGAGTTGCGCGATCAGTTTGAAGGCACCATTAAATTGATATTTCAGCCGGGCGAAGAGCTGATTCCGGGCGGCGCCTCCATTATGATAAAAGAAGGCGTGCTCCAGAACCCGGCTCCGGCCGCTATTTTCGGGCAGCACGTATTCCCGCATTTACCGGCCGGTAAAGTAGGGGTGCGGTCGGGTATGTATATGGCCAGCGCCGATGAGTTATACATTACAGTAAAAGGCAAAGGTGGCCACGGCGCTATGCCGGAAATAAACATCGATCCGGTTTTAATCAGTGCGCATTTAATCGTAGCCCTGCAACAGATAGTAAGCCGGGCCGCTAGCCCCAAAGTGCCAACCGTGCTTTCCTTCGGAAAAATTATCGCTAACGGTGCTACCAACATCATCCCGAACGAGGTGAAAATAGAAGGTACCTTCCGGACCATGAACGAAGAATGGCGAACACAGGCGCACGAGAAAATGAAAAAAATGGCTGAACTGCTGGCCGAATCGATGGGCGGCACCTGTGAGTTTGAGATTAGGCGAGGATATCCGTATCTGGAAAATAACCCCGAACTTACCCAACGCATGCAAAGCGCGGCCCAGGAATATTTAGGTGCCGAAAACGTAGTGGATCTGGATTTATGGATGGCGGCCGAAGATTTCGCTTATTATACCCAGCAGGTTGATGCTTGTTTTTACCGCTTAGGTACGCGCAACGAAGGCCGGGGCATTACGTCCTCGGTGCACACGCCTACTTTTGATGTAGACGAAGATGCCTTGAAAACCGGTATGGGATTAATGGCGTGGCTGGCCGTTTGCGAGTTAAATAATTAACCCGGAATATATTGCTTTGGAGTAATTTAAAAATACGGTAATATTCTGAGAAGAATAAGTTTTTCGTTAGCAGGCTCAATTGGGTTTATGGGGTTAAAATTTTTGGGCGTGCTTTCCTTGGGTTTAAGTTTATTGTTAATAACGCCGGCAGCAGCGCAACATAAAGTACAACGGAGTGGCGCCCTCTGGCCGGAGTTGCAGGTAGAGTACGTTTTAAAATCGACTAGTTTTTTTTATTTTCGGAATCACTACCGGCACAATTGGGATAATGATTTTAATTATTTACGATCCGAAGGGCCATTAAAATATTTGGAAAGAGTGCAGCTCCGGGCCGGTTACGAACAAGTATTTAATGCGCACTGGAGCGGCGGCATTGCGGAGTCTTACGCTTTCGAACCTACCCGTAATCTTTTGTTTAATGAAATATATGCCCGCCACGTGGGCGTAATGGGTAAATACCGGTTAACCGAGCGGGCCTCTTTAGAACATATTGTGCAAACTAATAATGATAACCGGGGCCGGTTCCGGTTCCGGGCCGATCTGGACCGTGACTTTAAAGTAAAAGGAAAAAATATCCGGCCACGCGTTACTTACGAATTGTTTTTCAATCATTATTACGACGCAGATATAAACGAAGTCCGCAATACCCGGCAAGTAGACCGCACGCGTTTACGTTTCGAAATAATTTATCCGCTTGGTAATCATCTGGCTTTCACGCCTTATTTTATGCGTCAAACCGATTTTATTACAGCTTTGCCAACGTACGATGCGGACGGCAATATGCTACAGACCGGCGGCAAACAAAACACAGTTACACCGATATTCGGAATTGATATTCGTTATGTTTTCTTCCGGGGCGGTACGCCTTTTTCGCGGGTAATCAGGCCGGATAGATAACAAATAATTATAATTAATGTCTAAATGTCTGGTAGTATAAAATAAAGCAACTTGATTTGTGACATTATGGCTTATTTGAGTTCTGTAAACGGTTTGGTATAATATTTACTATTATAGGTTTATAAAACTTTGAATAAGAAATTAAACCTAAAACAGGAGATAAAAACCATGACAGTTGCAAGAGTAAATCCCAATTTGTTAGACCGATTACCTGGTACTTACGGTTCTCTGGTTGATAAATTTTTTAACGAAGGCTTAACCGCCAACCGTAATTTAACCAGTTTCCGGCCGCAGGTGGATGCGGTTGAAACCGAAAAAGATTTTAGATTAAATATTGCCCTACCTGGCTTCCGGAAAGAGGATATCAAACTGGATTTTGAAGAAGGTAAATTAACTATTTCGGGCGAGCGTAAATTTGCAGCGGAAGAAAAAAGTAAATATCATTTTATCGAAACCAATTATGGTTCTTTCAGCCGTTCTTTTTACCTGCCCGAAAATATTCTGGAATCCGGTATCGAAGCACAGTTTGAAAATGGTATCTTAGGAATAGTTATTCCGAAAGATGAGAAAAAAGTGCTGAAGCGCCAGATCGAGGTTAAATAATCTGTAGAGATAATTTAGAAAAAGGCGCGTAGTTTGGCGCCTTTTTTGTTTATATTTCGTTAAAAACAGAACCTTTCAATTTATATAATATCATTTATATATTAGCGTTATCTTCAAACAAAACGCTGCCAAAAGGTAGTCTGAGCAACCCGAAAACAAACACTATTTCATATATAAAATATAACCATGAACCCAAAACAATTTATTTTAGGCCTGATGCTTTCTGCTACAGTAGGTGGGGGTATGGCCATTGGCGGTTACAAATTGCTGGAAGAAGATAATCAAAACCAGCAGGTTCAAACGCAAAACAACAACGTACGCTATTCTTCTTTAATGCGGGATAGCGACGTAAAAGTACCGGAAGGCTTAAATTTTGTGGCCGCTGCCCAAAACGTTACGCCGGCCGTAGTGCACGTTATGACGGAATACGGCACCAAATCAGCCCGTAGTTCATCGCGGCAAAGCGAAATGTTAGATCCGTTTCTGCGCGATTTCTTTGGCGACGAATTTGAAAATTACCACCAGCAACAAGGCCGCCAAGTGGGTTCCGGCTCCGGGGTAATTATTGCTTCTAACGGTTATATTGTTACCAACAATCACGTTATTGATAATGCTGATAAAATTGAAGTAGTACTGGATGATAAACGTAAATTGGAAGCTACTTTAGTAGGTACGGATCCCAGCACCGACATTGCCCTTTTAAAAGTAAAAGCCGATAACCTGCCGGCTATCCGGTACGGTAATTCCGATAAACTAAAAGTGGGCGAATGGGTACTGGCTATTGGTAACCCTTTTAACCTGAACTCTACCGTAACAGCCGGTATTATCAGTGCAAAAGGCAGAAGTGTAGGTATTATCCAGGATGCCGATGATAAAGGTTTGAACCGGGGTATTGAATCATTCTTGCAAACCGATGCCGTAGTAAACCCTGGTAACAGTGGTGGAGCTTTGGTTAACCTGAACGGTGATTTAATTGGTATTAATACGGCTATAGCCAGCCGCCGCGGATCTTTCGAAGGTTATTCTTTTGCCGTGCCTTCTTCTATTGTAAGTAAAGTAGTAGACGATTTGCTGAAGTATGGCGAAGTGCAACGGGCAATGTTGGGCGTGCAAATGCAGGAAGTTGACGCTAAGCTGGCGGCCGAAAAGAAAATTAAAAACCTGGCCGGTATTTATGTCATCGAAACTACCGAGAATAGTGCGGCGGAAGCTGCCGGTTTGAAAAAAGGTGATGTTATTACCCATATCAATGCAGTACCGGTTAATACATCGGCTCAGTTACAGGAGCAAATTGCCCGTTATCGTCCGGGCGATAAAGTGAAAGTTACCTTCGTACGCGGTAATGATAACGAAACCGTAACTGCTACCTTACGCAACAGCATGGGCAATACCAATGTGGTGAAACGGGAAGAATTGAAAGCTGTTACGTATGCTGGTGCCAGATTTGAGCCGCTTAACAAACAAGAGCTGAATAAGCTTAATTTAGAAGGCGGCGCCAAAGTAGGCAATGTAGCTAAAAGCCAGTTAAAAGGTACCGGCATCGAAGATGGTTTTATTATTACCCGTATTGATAAAGCTAAAGTTGAAAAACCACAGGATGTAGAAAATATCCTGAAAAGTGCCGGGGATGAAGGGGTATTGGTAGAAGGTATTTATCCGGATGGCCGCCGTGCTTATTATCCGGTAGGTCGCCGATAATATTAAAACTAAAAATTAAATTATTTAAAAGCTTCTGCTCTTTGCAGAAGCTTTTTTTATTATTAATGTTAAAGTATTAATCACTAAACAGTAATTAGCCGGCCTTGCTTTACTAAATAAAAAATTATAGTTCTATGCAGGAAAATATTTTGGAGGGAAATATAGCCCCATTATTAAAGGTATTGGGTATTCAGGACGTTAATGCGGCCTGGAGCACCGGCTTGTTCTGGGCCGAAAATACGGGCCGGGAAGTCCGGGAAATTATTTCGCCGGTAAACGGCCGCCGGATTGCTGCCGTACAAATGGCAACCGCTGCCGATTACGATCAGGTAATGGCCACGGCCCAAAAAGCTTTTCTGGACTGGCGGAAAAGGCCGTCTCCCCAACGCGGCGAAATTGTGCGGCAAATCGGCAATAAACTCCGGGCCTACAAAGAACCTTTAGGCAAGCTGGTTTCTTACGAGATGGGTAAAATTTTGCAGGAAGGTTTGGGCGAAGTGCAGGAAATGATAGATATCTGCGATTTTGCCGTGGGACTTTCCCGCCAATTGCACGGTTTTACCATGCATTCCGAGCGTAGCAGCCACCGCATGTACGATCAGTACCATCCTATGGGTGTGGTGGGCGTAATTTCGGCTTTTAACTTCCCGGTGGCCGTTTGGAGCTGGAACGCCATGCTGGCAGTTATATGCGGCGATGTTTGCGTCTGGAAGCCTTCGGAAAAAGCACCGTTATCGGCCATTGCCTGCCAAAATATCATAAAAGAAGTTTTAAAAGAGAATAACCTGCCCGAAGGTATATTTAACCTGGTAATTGGCGATGCCAACATTGGTAATTTAATGGCCCACGATGACCGGATACCTTTATTATCGGCCACCGGATCTACACGTATGGGCAAGAAAGTAGGAGAGGCAGTAGGCGCCCGTTTGGGGAAATCTTTACTGGAGTTAGGCGGTAACAACGCTATTATTATTACCGAATTTGCCGATCTGGAAATGGCTTTGCGGGCTGTTGTATTTGGGGCGGTGGGCACCTGTGGCCAACGCTGCACTTCTACCCGCCGCCTGATTATTCACGATTCACTGTATGAAGAAGTTAAAAAACGGTTAATCAAAACGTACCAGTCGCTGCCTATTGGTAATCCGCTGCAGGAAAATATACTGGTTGGCCCGCTCATCGATAAAGCCGCTGCCGAAGCATACACCAAAGCTTTACAGGCTGTGCAGGAAGAAGGCGGAACGTTATTAACGGGCGGCGAAATTTTAACCGGAACCGGCTATGAAGCCGGTACTTACGTAACCCCCGCGCTGGTAGCAGCCGAAAACCATTATGCTACGGTGCAGGAAGAAACCTTCGCACCTGTTTTATACCTGATTAAATATTCCGGCGACGTAGAAAATGCCATTAACCTGCAAAACAGTGTCCGGCAAGGCTTATCATCGGCTATATTCTCTACTAACCTGCTGCAAACCGAGGCTTTCCTTTCTCATTGGGGATCGGATTGCGGTATTGCTAACGTAAATATTGGTACTTCGGGGGCCGAAATAGGTGGCGCTTTTGGCGGCGAAAAAGATACGGGCGGTGGCCGCGAATCTGGTTCCGATGCCTGGAAAGTATACATGCGCCGGCAAACCAATACCATTAACTTTGGCCGCGAGTTGCCCTTGGCCCAGGGTATTAAGTTTGATTTGTAGGTAATATTTGGTATTACGGCATTTTTGGTTAAGCTGATAAGGGTGGGAAATTGAATTTCATCTTTTCGGTATTCTGTTCATTATCATCTAGTGCTCCATAAAGATTTGTTTGTCGGGAATCCTGGGCGCCGTTTCAGTGTGTTTTCACCTGAAACAAATTATCAGTTATTCTACTACCCGACAATCTATAGCTTATCAAGCACTAGTCTGAACTGGCTATTTATTAAAGTTTAGTCGATGGCAGCTTTAATTTAACCTAATACGTACAGGCTGTAATTATCCCGAACACGTAAATAGCTTGGTATATTTATTGACGTTCGGTTACATGAATGTGATTTACAAATTATGAAAACAGCTTTAATAACCGGGGCATCGGGCGGCATTGGCTATGAATTAGCGAGAATTTTCGCCCGGCATCAATATAACCTGGTATTAGTAGCCCGTAATGAGGCTAAATTAGAGCAACTGGCGCAAGAAATACAGCAGGAATTTGGAATAGAAGTATTGGTACTAGCGCAGGATTTAAGTTTGCCACGAGCGGCTAACCTTATTTTCGACCAGTTGCAAAGTAAAAACATCCACATCGATTTTCTGATAAACAACGCCGGGTTTGGGAATTTTGGTTTTTTCATGGAAACTGAATGGCCCAAAGAAGAACAGATGATTAACCTGAACATTACGGCCCTGACCCATTTCACTAAATTATTCGGGCAGGAAATGGTGAAGCATAAGTTCGGCCGTATTTTAAATGTAGCCTCTACAGCGGCTTTTCAGCCGGGACCTTTAATGGCGGTTTATTATGCCAGCAAAGCCTATGTACTTTCTTTTTCGGAGGCTATTGCCAATGAATTGGCTGGTACGGGAGTAACGGTTACGGCTTTATGTCCGGGCCCTACCGAAACGGGTTTCCTGGAAGCTGCTGCGCTCGAAGATTCTAAATTATTTAAAGGTAAAAAGTTGGCTACGGCCCGGGAAGTGGCAGAATACGGTTATCATGCTTTAATGGCCGGCAAAACCGTAGCGATAGAAGGTGCCACTAACCAATTAATGGCGCGATCGGTTAAGTTTGTGCCGCGCAAATGGGTAACAGCCCTGGTGCGGAAAATGTCCGAACGCATACATACCTGATCCAGTCTCCGGTTAAGGTAAAAGCTGCTGGTATAAGCGGTAATTCTCCGCATCAAAAAAGACAAAAATTACATAATCCAGCTCTGGTTTTTGGGTTAAAAAGTTAGCAACTGTTTGTACCGCAATTTGGGCCGCTTTATCTTTCGGATAGCCGTAAACACCGGTACTGATGTTGGGAAAAGCAATTGTTTTGCATTGATGTTCTTGGGCTAACTGCAGACTGTTGCGGTAGCAGTTTTCCAATAGCTTAGGTTCGTTCTGATGGCCGCCGCTCCAGATGGGGCCAACGGTATGAATAACATATTTGGCCGGCAGTTTACCGGCCGTGGTAATAACCGCCTCGCCGGGTGGGCAGCCTCCCTGGCGGTTCCGAATTGCTTTACAAGCTTCCAATATGGCTGATCCGCCGGCCCGGTGAATAGCGCCATCTACACCGCCACCGCCTAAAAGCGAACTGTTGGCGGCATTTACCACGGCATCTACCGCTACTTGCGTTATATCGCCTTGCCACAATACTATTTTACTTTTATCTCTGATATTATCCTGCCAGTTTTTCATACTTAAATTTTGATATTAACTCGTAAAATGGTTCGTACAACTTGTAATCTGGTAGTTAAAACAAATAAAACACCTAAGAAAAGTTTTAATTACAGCTCAAAATAAAATATTTATAGCACAGCTTGTATATATTATTATCCTGTTTAAAGCTATAAATTGTAAACTTTGCCGTAATAACCTAACCAATATGGTACAACCTGCTATTACGATAAGTAGCTTAATGATTAACTTGTTTTAGTTTGCTTTAATACCCATAACTAATATAAGCGGCGAATAAGTAAAAAAGTTTAAGCAAATTTGTCTCTCTGATTTGTACCTCTAAAAACTAAAAATGATGGCAACTGATCCGGCCTCTATTTTTGCCGACCGCAGCCAGGCTTTTGCCCGGGAAGAACAAAGCTTTGCGCAGAAAGTGAGCCGGATAGGCTGGCTGCGCCTGTTTATATTTGTAGGAGCAGTAGCCGGTGCGGTTTATCTGTTTTATACCGGTCTTAATTTGGCCGGCGCCATTGTGCTACTGCTTGGTTATGGTTTATTTTTGTACGTGCTGCGGATACACACCAAACTCCAGTATAGGCAAAAACACAACGGCTTTCTCAAAAAAATAAATACCGAAGAGCTTGAGCGTTTAAAAGGTAAGCTGGTGCTGTTTTCGGAGGGTCAGCAGTATAAAAATGAACGCCACGGGTATACCTCCGATCTGGATATATTTGGCGCAAATTCAGTGTTTCAGTTGCTTAACCGCGCGGTAACGGGCATTGGGCAGGATAAACTGGCCGGTTGGCTGCAGCAGCAGGCACCAGTACCAGAGATTTTGGCCCGCCAGGTAGCCGCGGCCGAACTAAGCCCGGATATTAATTGGCGACAACATTTACAGGCCAAAGCGCTGCACTACAAGAAAACGGTAGAATCACCTTTCCTGTTTTTCGATTGGTTAGAGGCGCCGGATTTTTATAAAGATAAAAACTGGCTGAAAACAACTATTTTTTTGTTGCCCGTGCTTACCGTTAGCTGCTTGCTTTTTTCTTCTTATTTTACCTTAGATAGTTACGGCGATATTACGAAACGGTATGCGTTTTACGCAGCGGGTATTTGTATGCTGCTGCAGTATTTATTGGCGGCCAAATATCATAAACAACGCGATGCCTACTACGAAAAAAGCAGTGGCATGTACGATGTACTTCGCAGTTACCACGATTTGCTGCAGCATATTGAGCAACGTCCGGCGCAAAGCCCCAAATTAAAAGAACAGCAAACACGGCTTACCGTGGCGGGTACCAAAGCATCCGAACATATTCATCGCTTAGCTAAAATCATCGAATATTTATCGGCCCGCATGAACGTGTACATCAGTTTTATTATAAATGCTGTTTTAATGTGGGATTTTTACTGGATGTACCGGCTGGAAAACTGGAAGAAAGACGTGGCAAACAATATGGCCGAAATACTGGAGATAATAGCGGAGGCAGAAGCTCTAGCTAGTTTAAGTGCTTTTCAGTACGCTTATCCCGAATATGCCGTGCCTCAAATCAGCAATAACCCTTTCGAAATAGAAGTAAAAGATTTGGGCCACCCTTTATTGTTTTCTTCCGTGCGCATCACCAACGATTTCGCTATGGCTGGCACCGGACGTACTTGTATTATTACGGGCTCTAATATGTCGGGTAAAAGTACTTTTCTGCGGTCGGTAGCTTTAAATTTAGTATTGGCGCAATGCGGAGCAGTAGTTTGTGCAAAGCAATTCCGGTTTTTTCCGGGGCGGGTATTTACCGCCATGCGCACCGAAGATAACCTCGCCGAAAGTACGTCTTCTTTCTACGCCGAACTAAAACGATTACGCTTGCTGCTGGACGAAACCGCCACCGGCGAACCAGTCTTTTATTTTCTTGACGAAATACTAAAAGGTACCAACTCCCGCGACCGCCATGCCGGAGCCAAAGCCCTTATTATACAGTTACACAGTCGCAATACAGCCGGCCTGGTATCTACCCACGACCTGGAACTAGGAGCCATGGAGCAAGAGCATCCGGATTATATCGCTAATTACAGCTTTAACAGTACCATTGAAGGCGATAAGATTTTGTTTGATTATAAATTAGAACCCGGTATTTGCCGGAGCTTCAATGCCAGTAAGCTGATGCAATTAATGGGAATTGACATGGAAAATTCCGGTGAATAATTTTTTATCTTGGCCTTACTTTAAAGTATACTTTATGCTGATATAAACATTAGAGTAAGAAACACTTTCGTGGGCAAGTGGACAAAATTAATTTAAGTTAAACAAAATAATAAGTGCTAGGACGAAAATAATTATATATTGTCATCAGGCATAATTTTACCACCCCCGCCCCTCCTAAAACAGGAGGGGAGCTTTTAGACTTATTTTAAGTAAAGCTAAATGTATATTTATAGTGGTCTAACTACTTAAAAAGCTCATTATTAAATATTTATTCACGCATTCACTCATTGTACTTACCTTTTTGCGGGCTATGAAATTTAAAGCTGCATTTATTATTATCTCATTTCTGGCTTTTACATTTCTTTTTGGTTGTAAAATAGCCGAAGTATCAGGTACCAAAGTTTCTGAACAAGAAGAATATATGCTGTTCGAATCGGCAGAACCAGCTTTTACCATGCGTTTTTTTGGTGATTATTGGTTTCATGATCAACAGGAGAAGTTCTCATTACAGTATAATCCGGTGCTTTTCAAAAGCCTGAAAAAGCCGCTGGCAGGAAGTAAACCTAAACTTTTATTTATTGCGCATACTACTATTCCACTTTACATATCGGCAATTGGCTTGATATACAATAAAAAAGAAGGGGCAGAGCGTTTAGCCGAAGCAGCCAAAGCTGTTTTAAAAACAGATTTAGATCTGAAAAATACGGAATTTGCGGCTACCCAATACGTGGCTACTAAATTATACCGGGGCGCCTATGTCGTTAAAAACCGCACGGTGCGGATAGAGGAAAATCAAATAGATCATTTTATTAATATAGGAGATAAAACGGTGCGGCTTATTTTCTGGAGCCACGATAGTTATGAGACAGGCTTCGTAAGCGAAATAGAAAAGATTGTAAGAACAATAGAAGTAAAAGAATAATATTATAAACAGATAAAACATGCGCGTAGTATCCGAAATACCTCATCCGGAAGTAAAAATTACCATTTTTTCCTGGAACGGAAAATACCTGATCAAACTGGAAAAAGGACCATTGGAGCAAACTTATAAAGTAAGCGAAATGGATGTGCTGGACGAAGCCGACCTGTCGAAAATGCTCGACGATACTTTTCTGGCAAAGGTTCTGAATCGGTTTGCGGAAATGGGCCAGGATTTAATGGCTGCCCAAAGCCGGCTAGATGAATTTTAAATAGAGATATAATAATACTTAAAGCCTAACTGCGCGCTTTTTACGTAGAAGGTTTTTAATAATAATCTACAAGAACCCAAGCTAAATGGAAAATGATTTTTCTGCTATCCGTTCCATTCAGGAACTGAAGAATCTGCTCGATTCGGGGGCAATTACGCCCCAGGAGTACGAAGCCTTGAAACGTAAAATAATATTTGGTACGCCCGGCGCAAACGCAAATACCACGTCTGCTACACCTGCTACTCCTATTCAGTCGGGCCCTATTATTACCAATACGCCACTGCCAACACCCGTGGCCGGCGATCCTATTACTCCGCAATACAAATCTGAGCAATTCGTACAGCCCGATCCCGTTCCGCCTACCACTTCTTACCACGATACCGATACCATTGGGCCGGAAGGAGTGAATGAAGAAGTATATGTAGAAGAAGGCAAGAAAAAAGACTGGCTGCTTACCATTTTAATAACATTGGGGGTGTTATTGCTGCTGGGTTTAATCGGGTATAATTTGCTAAACGATTCCGAATCGGAGCGACTGACCAGTACCAGCGGGCCGGAAAACGAGGAATTAGTAGCCGATACCGCAACAGCACCCATAGAAACTGCCTCTACCCGTCCGGACCGGATAGAAGCAGCCGGGGATACTGCCACCGCGGCAATTCCGGCGCCGCCGGTTACTGCGCCCCCGGCCAATGTTGCGCCCGCTGATACCCTAACTACGACTAGTACCCCACTACCAGTTGCAGCTGCTCCCGCCGTTACCGAAGCGGAAGCGTTGAGCCGGATCAACGACCGTTTAACATCGTATTACGATGATATGAAAACGGCTCCTTTCTCCGCTCAGCTGCATTTTGCGCCTACAGTAGCGCGCTATTATACTTTAGTAAACACGAATCCTGCTGCGATAAACGATAATATTAATACTTATCACTTCCCTGAATTCCAGGACAGCGAATCGACGATTGAAGAAGGTTCTATGAAATTGGTTAGTAATAATGCCGAGGGCTTTGAAGTAACTTACCTGGAACACGGCAGTGCCTTCCGCAAATCGAAAGGACAGAAACAACAAACCACCGCTCGCGTGCGGGCCAAATTCGATCCGAACTACAAAATGACTTATTTCCGGCAGGAAGCGCTTCTGGAAAATAAATTTGTAGAGTAGGTTCAATTAGTTAGAATAATGTATTTTAATAGTATTTTTATGAATTTTATTTGTGAGCGTTACTTCCTAACTGAATAGTAAAAAGCCGGAATAAAAGGTATGATTATAGAAAAAACATTAAGAATACTTTCTTTACAAAATTCGGGTAACCAGATTAGCACATTTTGGTGGGATAAAACTTATGAAGAGCGTATGTTGGGATTGGAGACAATGAGATTGCACGCTTATTCAATAAAAGATAATGGCCAATATATTTTATCCAGACTTCAGCGATTTTGTAGCATTACTCAACGATCATAATGTGGAATATCTTATTGTCGGAGGATATGCAGTAAGTTTTCATGGGTATGTGCGGGCAACCGGAGATATTGATATTTGGATAAACCCAATATTACCCAATGCGGACAAAATGGTTTATGTTTTGCGTGCCTTTGGGTTTGGATCTTTCGGTTTAGGAGTTAATGATTTTATTAAAGAAGATAATGTTATTCAATTGGGTTATGAACCTGTTCGAATAGATCTTATGACAAGTGTTTCAGGCTTAAGTTTTGATGTCAGTTACGCAAGAAAAATAAGGACAGAAATAGGAGGGCTCTTTATGAATTATATTATAGACTACGACAAAACTTCTCGGAAAAGCAGATGCTGATACGAAAACTGAGCTCCCTCCTTTTTTCAAGGAGGGGTTTAGGAGTGGTTTTTTTATTTTTTATTTCCGATCAGTTAAGACGTTGTCTATACTTTAGCTGATTTAAGAATAAACAGAGCTGCTACTGCTCGACGGCAGGATTTATTAGATTTAGATAACTTATCCGGTGATGAAAAGAAATAAAAAAGCCTCCCGAAGTTCGGAAGGCTTTTTTTATTAGTTTTTATAATTTATTAACCAATAGCAACCCGTTTGAATTCGCTTACGGTCATGCCTTTAGATTTGCTGTCTAATAATTTAGCAATGGTAACAGAGTTGTCTTTCACAAATTCCTGGTTCAGCAAAGTATTGTCTTTGTAGAATTTGTTCAGTTTACCCAAAGCAATTTTCTCCAGCATTTGTTCTGGTTTACCTTCGGCCCGGGCTTGTTCTTTCCCAATTTCAATTTCCCGCTCAATAGTAGCAGAATCTACGCCGTCTTTATCAACGGCAATGGGCTTCATGGCGGCAATTTGCATGGCTACGTCTTTACCAACTTCAGTAACATCGGTACCATTGGTGTTAACCAAGCCTACTAATACGCCTAATTTACCGTTAGAGTGGTTATAAGCTACTACTTGGTCGGCGGTAACGGAATCGTAAGAAACCACATCTAATTTCTCCCCGATTTTACCCATCAGGTCGGTGATATGGTCTTGTAAGGCGCGGCCATCGACCTGCGGCGTAGCTAATAAAGCTTCTTTAGTAGGCGCATTGGTAGAAACCGCTGCTTCCAGTATAGCATTAGCTAAATTTTTGAAATCTTCTACTTTTGATACCGGCTCGGTTTCGCAGGCAAAAGCCACTACTTTACCGGTAGTTCCATCGGCGCTAACCTGGGTTAAAACTACACCTTCCGAAGTTACGTTGTCAGCGCGTTTGCTCGCAATTTTCTGACCGGCTTTCCGGAGAATATCTTTGGCACCTTCAAAATCGCCGTTTGCTTCGGTAAGCGCTTTTTTGCAGTCCATCATACCGGCGCCGGTTTCCTGGCGAAGTCTGTTAACGTCTTGTGCTGTAATAGCCATTTTATATTTTAAGTTAAGAGTTAAAAGTTATGAGTTAAAAGTTACAAGTTAGTTTGAAAAAATAAGGACTTTCGCAAAACCGCCTTGGCCGCGTGTTTTCACCGGCCAGTTATTGGTAAAAGCTAACCATTAAAAACAGTAAGCTGCCTATTATTTTTCATTTTAGCGAAAGTCCTATAAATATTGAAGCTAACTCATAACTCCATCATCTACTAGATTATTTAAAAAAAACTGAACACCAGATTCAGGAATCTAATGTTCAGTCTTATATTATTTAAAGATGAAGATGAGATTACTCTCCTGAGAATTGATTAACCAGAGATTTAAACTCTGAGATTATTCTCCCGAATCAGCGGCAATTTTTTCTGCTACGCCTTCTTCTTCCGTGCGCTTACGCTCGGTATCTTCTTTATCAACTTTTCTTTCCGATAAACCATCTTCCACCGCCTGGCTAATGGCTTTCACAATCAAAGAAATTGATTTGGAAGCATCATCGTTGGCCGGAATCGGGAAATCAACTAAATCGGGGTTAGAGTTAGTATCGCAAATAGCAAATACCGGCAGGTTCAACTTTTGGGCTTCTTTTATAGCAATGTGCTCACGCTTTACATCCACTACGAATAAAGCCGCTGGCAAACGCGATAAATCGGATATACCACCTAAAACCCGGCCTAATTTTTCGCGCTCACGCGATAACATTAAACGCTCACGTTTTGCTAAGTTAGCGTAAGTGGTGTTGTCCTTTATTAACTTATCGATGGAAGTCATTTTCTTTAACGACTTGCGTACCGTAGCAAAGTTGGTTAACATACCACCTAACCAACGATCGGTTACGTAAGGCATTTTCAGTCTTTTTGCTTCCTCGGCTA
>Ga0210040_10000964_pt1 | contig 45609 bp, 33 predicted proteins | sample CryGeyCG12114_NA_FD_185462 | JGI IMG/M metagenome (GOLD analysis project Ga0210040, IMG submission 185462) | Groundwater microbial communities from aquifer - Crystal Geyser CG19_WC_8/21/14_NA (SPAdes) (version 2) | ecosystem: Environmental > Aquatic > Deep subsurface > Groundwater | place: USA...
AGGAGATCATTATCTAATGTCTCCGGCCACCGAGCAGCCCCGTGCCCGGCAGCATCTGCGTCCTCGACCGCTAATGTGACATCCCTCATGACTCTACGATGCCTTCTTCGCCTCCAACTGCTCAACATGCTCATCGATCTTCCTCGCCTGCCAGCTCCTCCAAATGCTAGGATACACGAACGGCCGCAGATCATAGCGATTATCCTCAGGACTATACTCTTCTAGATGCAGCCCAGGCGGCAAGATAGTCGCCTTATGTCTGTTGATCTGGAAGAAGTGGAAGAAACGCAACACCTTATCCCTGATCTCGCGTGGCGACAGACCACGTCCCTGGATCAGATGCGCAGACTCAGGCGTCTCGTGCGCGGCTGCGTTCGTCTGTTGCTCACGAGATGTACTTGGTTGGCCGCCCGCTGCGGCATCAGGCTTCTCGGAGTCGGAGTCCTGGGGGACAGGCTTGCCCCAGGTGTAAAGGAGGCGCTGGTACATCCCCCACGGGCCCAATTTCGAGACCTTGCGGAGACGGCCGAAGACTGAGAGCTCAGCATATGTCATGCCCATGTCTGCTTCATCGGATTGGACGTATGTTTCTGTGATTGGCTCGAGCTCGGCTGTTGGGGTTGCGGAGAGGAACTCTTCGAGGACGGGAAGGTCGAAGGCCTTGGCGGCATAAGCGATGAATGCTTTAAGATCTGTCTTTGAAATGCCGCCTATGGGGTTGATGTCTGCACTGCTGCAGTCGTATTTTGTCAAGTACCCGCGGAGTTGTTCATCGACGTTTGCGGAACCGAGAACTAGGAGGGAACCGCCGCCTGGACGCTGTCGGACTGTGGGAAGGAGTTGAGCCCAGAGGTAGGCGACTACCATCCGCAGTCTAGCCTGGATGTTCTGCAGCGCGAGGTTCTCGGCGGGTGTACCGCCACGGACTTTAAAGTGTGGGGTGAATGAGGTGATGGTGCTGAAGAGAGTAGTAAGAGCACTGACCACTGTGTCGATGTTCAGGTCCGTGTGGTAGGCGCCTATGTCCTTTGCTAGCCTCTTCGCTCTACTCCTTGTTTCGCCGCTAGAGTTGACTGTACCCATGAAGCAGGTGTGGAAGAGGCAGCCGGAGATCTCTTGTGGCGAATATGGTAGCCAGTTTTCGTCCTTGGCACAAAGACGACGACAATCTGCAATGACTTGTTCGCGGGTATCTGGGTGCGTATCGTCGGAGTGGATGGCAGAGTGGATGAGTCGACACATACTGAAGACTATGACACTGGTAGCGCAAGAGTCGATACCACCCGAAAGCGGGATGAAGAAGCCTGCTGCTGATACACGGCGAAGGTAGTCCCAGAGCCAGAGTGCTGGACAGAGTGCTATCTCTTCGGGTGGCGAATGAGCTTTTATGCTTACTGGTTCTGAGGGACCGAGATCCATTGGCGAAGGGCCGGACTTGGGCTCGCTCAGTGCAACATCTGCTTCAATGCGCGGGTATGGTTCTTGTGTTTGTGCTTGGAGACCTCGAGAGGGTGCGAAGCGTGCGGAGCGGACTTCCTCGATGTCGACTGTGGCGGTGACGACCTCAACGTCGTCGAGGCCGAATTGAGAACCCTGGGCGACACATTTCCCATTCACGATAATCATGCTGCAGCCGTCATAGTAGAGTCTGTCACCGTCGCAGCCTTTCTGGTTGGCGTAGAGATAGATACCTTTGCTGAGACGTGTTGCTTCAGTCATGAGGGTCAGCCGTGTCATAATTTTACGGATCTCGAAGTGAGAGCCTGAGCTGTTTGTAAAGATCTCGCAACCATTGAGACCTTGGTGGATGTGTGGCGCGTTGGAGGTGAAAAGCTCTTCGCAGGTTTCCGCTGCGAACGCGGTGTCGAGGGTAGATATAATAGCATCCCCGAAGGGCACCACTCGCTGACCGGTGATCTCGCGAGCAGTCTGTTCTAGATAGTAGTCCTCCGTATATCGTTCCTTCGACCAGGGTGTGAAGTAGCGCATCTCTCTATAGTTTCCATCATTGGCAAGAAACTGCTTCGGCCTTATAAGGAGGATCTTCCGGTTGTAGAAGATGATTCGACAGTTGTACCTTACGTTTCGATGGCGGACTGGCATTCCTACATCGCAAATGATATCTTGGCACGATGGGTCTTTCATAATTTGTGCTAGCATTTCCCAGCAGTGGAGGAAGATGTCGCCTTCGAGAAAATGGTCGAGGCAGCCATAGCCTGTGATCTCGAGCTCTGGGCCCACTCTGAGAGTAGCACCTGCAGCCTTTGCTCGCTTGATAGACTCTATTATGCGGTCTCTGTTGCCTGTGAAGTCCATTGCCCATTGGTTGAGCGAACATGTCGCTAAAGTCATAAGACGACCCATGGCTACGGGAGACGTAGCTCGACAGAGTTCGGTAGCAGTTATGTGTAGTCTGCTGTGTCTCTCTTCAATGACAGTAGCAGGAAACCACAGTTCAGGCACAAGATGGTCGAAAGTTTCAAGCTGCAGGAGGTGGTACGGTTGGGTTTACACCAAATGACAACTGAGGATACCTTATCCCGCCAATTGCGTCACAAGCACGAGACGATTACGGCGCCATCAGCGCATTCGTTCAACGTGGTGGATCTACTACACTTCGACGTTAGGTTGTGTCTACCAAAGCCAGAATCGTTTCGCAATTTACTGGAATGCTTTCAATCTTAGCTCAGTGGCCGAACATGATACCCGGTGCAGACCCTACTTCCTGCTCGCGAGCACTCCGCATGTCCATGTACCAATATTCATACTTATAGCTCCCATAAACCACGACTAGCCACAGGCGCCTCAGGGATGCTCGGATCATTCAACACCAGGTCTGGTCGCCAACTCCAGATTCCGTCGTCATCCTGCCATTGGTGAATCATTACCTGATGCTCGGGTAGGATGAGCTGGACCCTGCTCCAGCTTGGGTGACTAAAGATGACACTTCTGCCTTTCTGATCCTCCCATAGGCCGTAAACGACAGCGAGGGTAACCCTGCGGGTAGCAATACAATACACGCTCAATTGGTCATCCGGCCTCATTCCGTGAAGCCATCCGAGCAAGTCCCGCAAACGCTTGACGTGAGGTGAGTCCATGGTATTGGGCAGGTTAATGTGCAGCAAAGGAGACGACGGTAACGGGCGAAGGACATTACTGCCAATTCCCTGATGGTCGCCAGTGACATAGAGCCGCGCTGCTTCCAAGCCCTCCACAATTGCCGATAATTCCCTTCCAAACTTAGTCCTGTTCGCGACGTAAATATTGTGAATAATTCGTCGACCAAACTCATCGAAAAAATCACCAAACAGGGGGTCACCACTGACGCTCTTAACATGCACCCAGCGATGCCTCTCATGCTTTTCCTTAGGCCATAGGAGGTCGTTGGCACGGAGGACACCATCCATACAGCCTTGTACGTTGACCACGCTACCATACTACGGCACAAAATTGTGCACGATGGTATATCCAGGGACCATCGGCAAAAGGTGAACACCCATTGGTCCCAAGCACGCGCCATGCAAAGGCATCAGCGCTCCTGGGAATCCGACAAGACGTGGGAGACCGTAATGACTTAGGGGTGGGCAAAGCATAACATCGCCCTTTGGTCCTGGAACAGTCATTCTTGCTTTCTTACGACTCGTGTCCCGCCGATCATCGGGTCCTGCGCCTCCTCTGACCTGTGCTGCCGATGCAGCGATGGCTCGAAACACCTCTTCACGCTGGTCATTCAGGAACGCATCAAAATCGATGCCTTCCTTGGGAAGATCCATTACACCATCCCGCATCCGTCTCTCAAACCTGGTGCCAATAAGACCCTTCTAGGAATTCAGAATTGCTCTCGGCAATCTATGATCAGCAGCGTCAGCAACTCTTGACCCAATGACTTCGCCAATCTTGCTAACAACTTCCTCTCGTACCGCGGCTTCGTCAGCAGCAGCATGGCCATTCATCATCGGAATGTCATCCTCCACCAGAATTTGCAGCACACGCATGATGGCAGAGACGACCTTATCTGCCTCAGCCTTTTTAATATCTCCCTCTGCACCGCTTAGAGGACCTCTGAGCACTTCCTCATACTCTTTCAGATTCAGCAAAACTAGGTTTCGCACAACCTCGGCTCCACCGACCGCACCAAAGCCGAGTATGGCACCATAATGTGCACCTAATGTCTTCCTAGGATCTAGAAAGGTCTTCAAGCACGAGCGGGCAAGGCGGGCCTTGAGACCATGGGCGAATTTGCCATACTTGGTACATAGATGTTTGAGAAGCGAAGCAGCTAGGTCACGAAGATCAAAATGATCAAGAGGGCTGGCATTGGAAGCAGCAGCGCTTGTCGGGGCAGAATTCGAGCCTGGACCGAGGTTTCGTCCTGTAAGGCATGTCAGAACCGGAGGAACAATGCTTGCAACGTATGGCGATAGATTCAGCTTCTCATTGCGGGTGAGGGCTTCGACGAGGTGCATCATCTGGGTCAAGGTGAAGAGGTCTCTGATGTTGTGAGTGACTTTTTCTGCGATGAATTGGACGAAATACGGGATCAGTTGGTGGAGTCCTGGATCTTCTCGCAGTGATGCTAGACCCGCAGCTCGGTATTCTGGCTGGGCGGGATCAAGGATTGAGGAGGTGACTTTGTCAAAGTATAGCTGCAGTTCTTTGCTGAGGATGTGCTTGACCAATGGTTTTGTGGTACTGCTTGAGGCTGGGTGGTCGGCCATGGCGGCCAATGTCTGGTTGGGCGCTGTTCCTGTCTTCGGCAGCAACGAGTCGGTCGTTCGATTGTCCGTGGAGGTTGAGGTTGAGGGTGGGTTCTGTGGGATGGTTGGCTGGACGCCTTCCAGGGCGAGCCAGTGTGCTGCACGATACTGTTAGTGTCGCATGGTATGTCGGGCCTAGGAGTTCCTAGCGATACGTACCTGTGAATGACATCTCGCGGGGCACTTTGGGCAGAGGAGCGTTAATGAGTTTCTCAAAGTCCATTTCCTCATCTTCAACATAGAAGAGTGGTTGTCCTGGGCCAATGCTTGCCTCGCCGTACCTCAGCGGCCTCGTGCTCTCGTATCCGTACAGTGGTTCGACGTCCAGCACTCGTAAGGCTTGCGCAATGTCTGAAGACCACAGAACGGTCCTCTGAGAATGTCGCATGAACTTGATGGCCTGTTCAAGGACCAAGGACATCCGGAATTCGACATCTCGACACAGCGCACTCGTCACGTCCTTGTTGAGAGTCTGTATCCCGACGGATTCGGCCACATCCCGAACCGTGTCGCTACCCCACAATGTCATCTTGGGAACGCACTTGATGCGATGGAAGACGAGGTAGTAGAGTTGCCAGTCAGTCAGGAAATATGCGGAGAAGAGAAGAGCTTTAGATCTTCAGACCGATCTATGAGATACAGGTCTAATGCTTGGTGTCAAATTACTACATGTCATGTGAACAAAGCGATGTCAAGTAGCCAAAGGATAAGTCAGCCGCAGCCATAGTTCAAATTCAGGTTGTGCTCATAATGGTAGTAGGGAAGGCGCATGTCGCGAGTCGCGAGTTCGTGATTGCGCCGCAGAAAGTGACTCAGGCTGTCAGGCTCCTCCGCAACCCAGAGCGGGAACCACTTCTCACGGTGTCATGTGACCGTCATAGCAGTTGTTGCCACAAAGCACGCCACACTCTCCTTTCCCTCAACAAGCCATCACCTTCTTCCCTTGACCTCCTCAATACCCATTTCCAACGCTCTTAGCGCCTTCTTTAACTGCTTGGCCTGCACAATCACGCTTCCAGCCTTCGCCGAACTCAAGAAGCTAATTTCAACCTGTTCTATGTCTTGTTCCTCGAGCTGATCCGTTATCGGTCCCTGACTTAGCCTACCTGCCACACCTCCAACAATTCCCGTCGCTGTCCACCCCAAGGCACGAAGATCGAATATGATCGGAACCAGGGCGTCCTCTTCCGCTTTTGCGCCAAAAAGCGTCTTGCCTAGTCGGGATAGCAGATGCTCTTCCATCAATATCGAAACTGGCTCAGAAGACAATGTCATAGAAAGAAACCTTGCTGCATAGTCGAGGGCGTGTGTGTCGTCGATGTCTCGTAGTGTTTGACCAGAGCTTTCTTGCTTCAGTGGGCTTGGTGGGTTGCTAGCAAGCAGCACCTGCATCAAGTCGTCTTTCAGCTGTCGCACAGACCCTCCGTCGCACTCACGGCTACCTGCACAGCTAAAGAGCCGTAGTGTTGTATCGACAGTCGGCTCGATCCCATTTTTCATGAGCTTGGTGAACGTTCGTATTTGTAGCTCTGGAATGTCTTTCGCGGGTGGCGTAGAGGGCATTGAACTCGAATGTGGTCGACTTTCAGAGCCTGAAGAAGATGCTGTTTGCGGTCTCTCACGGGAGGGTGAATTGAGACTGTAGTTTTGGTGGAGCATGGGCGATAACTGCGAAACGTACGCTTCCGCCTCTGCTGAGAACACAAAGCCGCGCTGCTGCAATGTCGTGACAACCGTGTGACGTGCTCGGACTGGAACAAGAACATAATCGCTGAAATACGTGGTGATGAAGAAAATGGATCTATTATACCAGTCAGCCGAGCGGACACCGGTCGAGGAAGTTACAACGCAAGAATGCGAGGAGACAGCATGGACATACATTCCAGCCATTGCTAAAGGTGCAGTCAGCTCGAGCACTCGCTGCCCAGCATCCAGTCCTTGTCCATCTACTTGGATCGCCACGTATTCGTCTTGGCTTATCTCGATGCCGGCCGAATCTGCCTTTGTTCGTTCAACATGAGCATTGAATTCCTTCACAAGCGGGGTTAACCACTTTTCAACAAGAACCTTTGAACATATGAGAGAACAGCCGACAGGTGTCATGCTAAGGGTCAGAAATTGATGTCTGTCAGTCCACGCTACTTCTGAAATTCCTTCATCGTGTCCTTTGCCAAAGAGTATCCTGAAAAGCGGTTGTATGAAGAAGGGAAACAATTCATTCGGTATGTGTACAAGAACAAGTGGAACTTCCTGCGTACAGTCAGACAGCAAGACCTAAGCGTGATCCGGCACCTACCAGGAACGTGACCTGGGCGCCTATCAGGTTCATCGACTCTGTCATGCTTGAGGACAGTCAGTACACGGATCTACAGGCCCGATCGCTTCAGACAGTGGCTTGTGGCTTTTGTAGACGGTCCGTGTGTCTAGAAGGCCGCTGGGGGTCGGCAGAAGGTTAACGATGGCACTTTCATAGTGCGCTTGGATGGCTTGTCATGCGTCGTTGGCGAGTATCTCAGTATAGCAGTGAGGTACGGTTGTGCTTGACCACTAAATGGAACGGGTAGAGCACCGCGTGTATTCGGGAAGTATTAGATATTTGGCTTCAGACTGTAGATTTAGGAAACAGTAAAACGCATGGAGGAATCGGAGGTCTGTGTAGAAATCAGTAAGAATGGTGTCGACGCCTCAACATTGCTGTATCAGGGACGAACTCGCAAAAAGAAGCGAGCAGTGGTTGAAAACCAACCTGCGAACATGCGTTGCTGAGCATATCTAGCGTGGGGAATGCTGCATTAGCATGAACGGCGACGGAAGCAAAATGACGATACGGTGGACACATCTCAGGAACGGGTCCTTTGTTGCCCCAATCGCCATGTGGATTGAGCCCTCCTGGTTGGGTTGCTTCAGCTAATGCAAGTAATATGGACAGACGCACTCTCAGGGGTTTATGTTCAACCAGAGCATCACGCAATTTCAGCGTTCTGTTGGCTCGCAAATGGAACAAATGATGTGGTAGTTCTAGGATACTCATCTCCTTCGAACTGCGTATTAGCTAATTTCGTGGCGGATACCAAGCCCCAAGACCACTTTCGTCGTGCAACATGAACACTGATAAGGTGTCAGCAAACGTTGTTAATCATGAGGGTCGATGTCCCGCGCGGCCGCCCCGCTCCGTTGCCCGAAAGCGTGAAAGCATGTGACGCGCCTGAACCGAAATTCGGCCGCTGGAGACTGGCTTTGGTCGAATCACTGCGGCTGCGCTTGTGGGACGTAACCTCATCCTGGCGCCCTCTGCATAGCCATTCGCGCTTCGTTATGTGATCCATTATCCCATGCCAACGCACCCTCGTACCTCCTGCACCGCTCATTGGCCTCAAGAAGTATACTGTCGGCTGAAGTGCTTGAATCTGGTCCTTGGTCGCAGCACCGTGTAACTCACCACTGCTGACTTTGTTCTCTCAGATCCCATAGGTATGTCGCCATTCGTCCTGGTCCCTACCCAGATCCATTGGTGGCCGCTGGCACCGCACCACGACCTCTGCCTCCTCTTCCACCACGTCCTCGATCGCCCCGGCCTCGCCCACGCCCTCTAAACGATGGGTTCTGCTCAAGGTTGGTTGGAGGTGGCACATTATGTTGGGATTTAGGGCGGAAGCTTGGATTGTGCTGTACTACTCCAGACTGATCATCGCCTCGATCGATCTGATGGTAGCCGCCGCGGTATCCGCCTCGAACTGAGCCATTGCCGTTGACATTGTTATTTGGTTGACCATCCATTTGGGTTCGGAAAGGAATGCCTGTTTGTGGGCCTCCGTTCGGGCCTCCACGTCCTCGACCACCACCTCTGGACCCCCTCACTGCACCTGACCAGCCTCCTCTCAAAGCTGGCGGTGGAGCGACGTCGCGGTATTGAGTTTGACCATTGACACCAGGTAGACCATAGCCGGACACTGTCAGCGGGGTTGACGTATTGGTATTTCTGTTTGCACTGGCTTTTGATGAAGCCGAGACCTGGCGGTTAGTGAGGTTCAACACTGACCAGCTAGGTACAGTAGATCCTCTGAACGGTGAGCATCTATCTCCAAGCGATGTGCCACTCATGAACGACACATCGAAGACGACATCGAGCCATGTCTCTCTAGTGGTTTGTGTCAAGCCCACCACTGTACCCTTTGATGCGATCGGGACTTTGCCTGAATCTGCAACATAGATAACTCGATCACCAACCTGAAATCTCTGCTGACCAAGGCGCCATTGGGCGTCAATCGGCTTCAACAGTGCATTACGGGGAATCCCTCTCATTGTCTTGTTGATTGGCGGTGGTTCCGTTGCAACAGCTTGGTCGGCGGCAAACTCGATTTGCTTGACGACATCTGAATCAAGCTGCTCAGCATCAAGCGGCACCTTGTCAAAGTTCTTAGACTCAATCTCTTTAAGCCAGGCTTGAACCTCCTTGACCTGCTTATTGACTTCGTCCTCGTTGCCAGAAAAGTATTCGCTTGCTGGCAGCATGTCGCCCTGCGGCTTTGAGGAGACTGCTCCAATGAAAGCCGGGAATTTCGTCATGTACTGTATAAGCAAATCCACAGCAGCTCTGCTGAACTCCCAGCCGTGCTCGTTTTTGCGCGAGTAGCCTAAGACCTTCATCTTCTTGCCTTCGAACTTGATGTTCAGTCCAAGATTGACTCTTGCGTCCCCCACCCGAACAGAGAATGCCGAGGTAATCTTCGACAACGCCAATGCATGCAAGCCTAGGCTTCTAGCCACGGCATATGAGGGCGAATATGGTGACAATTGCTCTGCTTGTCGAGCTATATCTCTGCCAAACTCAACCTGGCGAGCTGTTGTGGTAGCCACAAGGCAGATTGTCTTGCCATTTTCATGGCCAGTGACATTGATTGGCCGCCCATATGCGAAATCTCCCAAGAAGAAAGCATTAGTTCCATCAGGAAATTCTTCCTCGACGGGCAGCGCAGCTTGTTCAATGAACCTCTCGTCCTCGCTGATGACCTTCTCAACAACAAGCTGAGCCGCATGAATGGTTTCCATGCCAGGCATTGGTGCAAATTCCTTCACCGTGGAGCCATCATCCAACTTCTTCAGGCCCCTGAGCATTTCGATATGTACCAGAGATTCCACATCACCAGTTAGCATACCTAGACGTTTGCTGTACCATTTCTCAATGCTTCCTGCTTTCTTATGGAAGTCGTCGATCTGTTTGCCATCGTGCTCAATTTGCTGAACATGTTGAGACCCGTCCTCAGACATGAGGTAATCAAACAACTCATCAGAGACCTTGACAACCTTGGCCTCTTGCAGGAAAGGGTAGTTGACGTGGACGCGCTTGTTGAGCAAACCCTTAGCAAAGTCGGCCTTAGTTCGTCGCTCGGTGTCAGAGAGTGCGATGACCATGCTCTCGTTGCGGCTGTCTTGTTGGAAGACGTTGACCCCGTGGAAGCCCAGCGAACCAGTGAATGGCAGGGTCTTCAAGCTTGGAAAGCCGGCGAGCGCAGCGGCTCCGAGCTTGACACCTTCCATAAGCCCAACATAGTTTTCAAGGCCTTCCATAGTTGGTAGGTCAAAGATGTTCATGACGCAGTGGCAGTGGGGTAGATCTGGGAAGATGTCCGTCAGAGACGATGGATATGTGTAGTCCACCTCGTTAGAATATGTGAACTTCAGTGAAACACCGAAATCGTTTCGTCGTTTTTCGTCTGCCGATAACAAAGCGTCACGAGGGGCCATGGCGCTGAGCAATCTCTTTTCGTCCATGAACGGAATCTTGACGACAGCTTCCCACTCCATCTTCTTACCGTTCATGTCAAGCTCAAAGTCACGAGGGTAGAAGTCGATGATTGGTGAATCAGGGGACGTCATCAGATCGTGGTATATTGTAGGCACAATCTTCTTGCTTCGATCTGGAAGCACACCCATAAGCTGTTGGTATGGTCGAAAAGGTTGACCAAGCTCAAAGTTCATGTTAGCCTTCAGACCCTTCTTCACATCTGATATCATCGGCGAGTAATGATACTGGTAGAACCAAGGCCATGAAGCAACACCCCGATAGTAATAGAATAGAACCCACTGTAGACCCTGCACGTAGTTTTCGGTCAACTTTCTGAGTTCAACCTCGTCGGAGGTATTCCACTCAAATTTGGTGGAATAGTAATTGTCCTTCCATTCCTGAAACTTGTCGTCATATTGTTTCTTCATGTTTGCTTGTGCCTGATCGCTGCTGACATCTTCAACCTTTGCATTCTGATATCGCTTGAGTACTCTCATGATTGCAATTTGCGATTCTTCCTCTTCATCCGAGTCCACCTCTTCGGTAGGTGGGAATTCTAACCGCATGAAGCGGTTACCGTCTGCGTCTTCTTGAGTACTCCATCTCAGGTTGAGATCTGCACATACTTGTTGTACGAATTTTCGATCGCGTGCCGGTAGATCTGTCGATAGGTCGAGTGGTTTAATTGTCGCAGGCTCTTTGTTGTTCGGATTGACGAAGAATGCCTTGATGTTGTTGAAGAGTTCTTTCTGCACGGTCGAAACGGAAGTCGGTACTTTACCCAACTTGACAGCAAATGAGTCCTCCACATCACCCTTGCGGGCTTTAATCCACTTGGCGTCAGAGTACTCGGCTTCGAAGAAACGATGCTCCACATCTGAAAGTTCATCCAACAGTACAGCAAGTCGCTCCACATTGATAACGCCGTGCTCGTTGATGTAACCACCGATTCGGGGTAGAACTTCCTTGTACTTCTGGAACATGAGCGCCAGCGCTCCTTCGTTGATGTGAAGGTTGGGCAAATTGGGCAAGAAATCGTTACCAACGAAGAAGGCCATAAGGATGAAGTCGTCAATAATGCGTTCCATATCGTAGTCAAAGCCTAGAGTGCCGCTTCTCTTGAGCTCCTGGAATTCTAACTCCAAGTATTCTCGAACCATGCACAAATGCAGCAGAAAGAAGTTCTGGTGCTCCAGTTCCTTCGACTTCTTGGTCTGACGACCAAAAGTGACCTCTTCTCGGAGAAGGCAGAAATGAGGATCGTGGCTCAGAAGGCCCAACATGATAAGATCAGCATCAAGGCCGTAGAGACAATGTCGGACATTTGCATCGTAGCCAGGCTGTGCCTTGGCTTGTCGAATATACTCCATAATTTTGTGTTCACCTTCTCCCGGGACTTCATGGCCCGAAAGAACCACTTCGACACCTTGCCATTCAACGTCTTCTGTGACCTTCTTGCTGATGAAGTACTTTAGTTGTTCTGTGAGTCTAGCCATGAACTCTGTGCCTGGGGTAATGCAGTTGCTGTCGAAGGGCTCTTCCTTCGGTAACTCAACGCCTTCTCTGATGGCTTTGTCACGGGCTCGTTCGGCATCAAGAGCAGTTCGAAACCGCCGGGCACGTTGCTGGTTCATCTTGGCTCTGGGTGCTACCCCGTCTATTGCCATGAAGAACAGCTTTTTGGGCTTGATCTTACCAAACAAGTGCTCGATGTAGTTGAATATGGCGATGAACATCTTATCTTCTGTCATCCGAAACTGAGGAGAATCGGAATCTTTGTGGGTGCAATTGTGAATGATACCGTTCATATCGAGGTATAAGCAGTCGAATTCTGGTATACGGTTTTCTGAGATTAGCTGTGAGATTGCTGGATAGCGCTCGCTGAGCCATCTGAAAAACCTGTTCATACTTGTTAGCACACGTCCTTGTGGATGGCGCTTATTACGGACTTGGGTACACCCATGGTTGCGATTGAAGATTCCTCAGCGGTATTCTATTGTGCGATGTCGAGATAGGTGAGTTGAAATGATAGAGACGGTGAAGGTGGCCAAGCAATTGAGGTATTCCCGACCCTGATGACTCCAATGACACAAGAACAGGAATTGTATCAAGCAAACAATATGATCGTGATGGTTGTTCGCAAGGGTACCTAATGGTCAAAAGCAATGGTACGCCACTGGGTTGTAGTAATTCTGTCACGTGCGCTATCAATGACACTCTAAGTTCAGCACTGGACCCGGTGGACCCCAGAGTTAATTAATTTCACGCGACGCGTCGAACGCGGTGCCCTTTAAACCAACCGAAGAGTTCCATATGCCCTTTGGGATACCCGGCAACAGGTGCAAGGGCAGTCTACGACAAAGCGTAAAACAGCACCCACCACAATCAATCATCTCCTCCTCAGCCCTGTCGTCCTCGATATGGCCGACGACGAAGATAATAGTGAGCGCGGGCTACCTTGACAGGCTATGGAAGACGATGCTGACCATCTGGTCATAGTGAGTGAGCAGCTGAATGGCGATGACGATGTCATCGAAGAGAAAGTCATCAACGAGGAGTACAAGACGTGGAAGAAGAATGCACCCTTCCTATACGACATGATACTCAGTACAGCTTTGGACTGGCCAACATTAACTGTGCAATGGTTTCCAGACAAGCAGGAGTACGTGCGACGGTGCTACTGGTATAAGATAGCTAACGAGCATCAGGGTAGCGGGCACAAACTACTCGAAACACCGCTTACTGATCGGCACTCATACAATCCCTGGCCAGCAGAATTATCTACAGATTGCAAATGTCCAGCTACCGAACCCGCCGAAACCTGACGCAAAAGATTACAATGAAGATACGGCAGAGATCGGCGGCTATGGCAGTGGAGGCAAGACTTCAGTCGAAGTGAAGTTCAACATCATCCAAAAGATTGAGCATCCTGGAGAAGTCAACAAGGCCAGATACCAGCCGCAAAATCCTAACATTATAGCCACAATGTGCACAGATGGACGTGTCTTAATATGGGACAAGTCAAAACACTCCAGCTATCCGCAGCCCGGCCGTGATAGTAAGCCAAACCCAGAGATAGAGCTTATTGGTCATGACAAGGAAGGATGGGGCCTGAGCTGGAGTCCGCACAGTCCTGGATACCTTGCCACAGCCAGTGAAGATAGTACCGTTCGGCTGTGGGATACCACACAGGCTTCCAAGACTGTAAGATCACTTTCTGAAACTCGAAAATACACGCATCATTCAGCAATCGTGAATGATGTGCAACATCACCCGCTCCACAGTACGCTGTTAGGTACAGTCTCAGATGACTTGACCTTGCAAATACTGGACCTGAGAGGCTCCGACACCACAAAGAGCGCTGTGACTTCCGGCCGAGATCAGCACACAGACGCTATCAATGTCTTGGCGTTCAATCCTGCAGCAGAATATCTGGTTGCTACTGGAAGTGCTGACAAGACCATCTCTATCTGGGACTTGCGAAATCTCAAGCATAAACTTCATGCTTTGGAGGGTCATCAGGACAGTGTGACTAGCCTAGAATGGCACCCATTCGAGGAGTCGGTCTTGGCCTCCAGCAGCTATGACCGACGCATACTGTTTTGGGATCTTGCCAAAGTTGGTGAGGAGCAGACTCCAGAGGACAGTGAAGATGGAGTTCCGGAGTTGCTGTTCATGCATGGCGGCCACACTAACCGAATCAGTGACTTCTCGTGGAATCTGCATAATCCTTGGGTGGTCTGCAGTGCTGCCGATGACAACCTGATCCAGGTGTGGAAGGTTGCTGATACTATTGTCGGCCACGATGATGAAGATGTACCAATGAATGAGCTGGAGGGTTAACAAAAGAGCATCATTTGCTATTATGAGACAAGCAAGGACAGCCCTGTCCCAGAAACTGAATATCGAAGTCGATGCGAGACAGAATTCACCTTCCTATTGCTGCTTCACGCTATCGGGGGCTAAGCGATCCCAACAGCCTACAAGAGAAAGCAAAGCTTAGCCACGTCGGTATCTTGCTTGGACGCCTTATCTCGCGGGCCAACGTCCGAATTTTGCTACTTCGGTCGAGCAGTCATGGCTTCCAGAACTTTACAGGCGCATCAAGAGTACGAACCGGCCACTGGGATACTCGGTCTCAATAGCTAACGGTTATGAAGCAGTTGAGTCGAATACTCACTGTTAGTAAGAGAACGTCGTGGCAGAAAGCACCTCATGATTAGAAACGGCTCCCGGGTCGGCGACCGTCCAGTCACGAATTGTGAATCAAGAAATATTGCAGTTCTAACCACTGTGCATGAATCTTTGCTCAGGGCGACCGCCGCTCTGCATGACCATGTTCTTTTGCATCCAGGTTGTGCTTGCTTTACGTTGAGATCCTGAGCCGCCGTAATGGCTTTAATAAGCTTCCTCGGGCCGAAGATTACCTACGTAGAACAGCCCCACCACCGCTACACTTCGGCGCTAAAGCCCCTGCACCACTGACACGGCACGCAGCTGGCGAAATGGAGATCAAGCACAACCTCTATCTCCAGAACTCCTCTCGCGCATGACAAGGGTAGTGCTGAAACGCCTACTGTAGGCAGCCACGTTTCTTAGCCTGACGTCGCAAAACCAAAATAACATTTCGCTTGGAAGCATGCAACTTGTTCGCTGAAGCATTCTATCGCATTGTCCCGCTTGCCGCCTGCTGCGTCGTGATTTTCACAGAATATGGTAGGTGTGCCTCGAAGTAAGGGTTGCAGAATTTGTGTACAGCGAAGAGTCAGATGCGATCAAGCAAGACCGACATGTAACAATTGCAAGAAGGGCAACCGTCCTTGCCCCGGTTATGCACAAGACCTCAAATTCCAGGACGAAGGCATACGACTACGCAAGCGATACGAATACAGTGGTTCATCCACCACAGAGGCAAGCTTCGGCAACAGCTATGGCCACCCAGAATCACTACCGGAGCTCGACAGCGGGGCAACAGCCGACGCGACGACAGACTTCCTGACGTCTCCTATTGTGACGGACTCAGGGCCGCACATCGCAGGCCAGGCCGACAGAGACTGGGATGTTGTAGGTCTTGATATGAGTAAGTCCGCGCGGCGGACGTTCCTTGGCCTTCTCGAAGGCAAATCCGAGGCGTACCTTGGCCTCGCCGACACTATGCCCGAAGTCTCTCAATTGAAGTTCTTGAATCTTGACAATCCTGGGGCTGCCAACAGATATGACAGCCTCCTTTACCAGCACCTCAACAATGCGGAGCAAAACCAGAATGCGTTGATCACGCACTTCAAGGAGTCGCTCTTTCCTGACGATCAGTCCGTTCCTGCTGCATACAAGAACCACGCGAGATGGCTTTCACACCTGCCACCACTGACCGGCACGAACCCGCTGGTCGATGCGTCCGTCCGCGCAGTGACTCTAGTGCACATCGGGCGGTTAAACAATTCCGAAGCTTTGGTCATGGAGTCGAGACCGTACTACGGTCAAGCCCTCCGCTTACTCAATAAAGCTCTCCAGGACAAGATCAGCGGCACGTCCAACGAGACTTTGTGCGCAGTCATTCTCCTCTCCTTCTACGAGATGTTCGCCTCCGACAACAACGACTCATGGATTCGCCACGCCGGCGGCGTTTCGGCACTTATGCGTGCACGTGGTCCAGCTAAACACAGACATGGTTTTGACCGAGAGATATTCCTAGCCTATCGCTATACGCTTATCATCGAGGCTTTTCAAGAAGGCGCGCCATGTTTTCTTGCCGAGCCAGCGTGGCTGCGCATGAGTCAAGAGATTCATTCTGACCTCAAGAATGCAGGAGTCGCGCCAACAAGGCTTGAGATCTTTGATCTAGCAGAGGAGTTTTATGCAGCTATGGTCAAACTTCCCGAAATCTGTGCTCATGCACGGGCACTATGGCAGGCGAAGCAGAAGGGCACACCGCCACCTTTCAACCGCGCAGATCTCATCGAAAAGATGACCGCGGCGCGAATATCGTTCAAGAGCACGTTCGCACGATTTGAAGCTGCACTAAAGAGCGTAGGTGCGGCACCGACTATAAGCTTGAACCACAAAGATCCAATCATTGGCATCGAGTACGAGTTTGCCAACACGTTTGTGGCAGCTACATACACCGGCTACTGGACGGTGTTAGTGGTGCTTAATTTGTGTCTTCAGGGGCTACAGGGTGATGACATGGAAATGGTTCGTCATTATCAGCAAGAAAGCAAAGGGTGTGCGCTCAACATCTGTCGTTCTTGCGCGTACATGCTTACATCATCATTCCTTGGTCCGTTTTTCCTGATCTTTGGACTGCGCATAGGTTTGGTCCTCTTCGAAGAGACCAGCTGCGAAGAACTGGCAGTTGAAGCAGATTGGATCCTTCGGAAGCTCTTCGACATTGGAGATAGATACATGGGTATCGCAAAGCATGTACCAGGGTACAGGGCAGGTATCACAGTAGACGAATTGATAGCAGAGTTCAGAGCAAGAAGCAAGAACTCGAAGAAAAGCGGTGACATGAACCACATGCTGGATTTCAATCAAAGGGTCGCTACAGGGCGTGGCTTTGATAACAAGACCTCGCCCAACGTTGATGTCAGCATTGAAGGCCCCCAAGAAGGTGTTGCTGAAGTGAGAAGCTCACGAGAGATGTTGCAGAAAAATAATTGGAGGGAAATGAATCAGGTGGAAGACGTAATGCAAGCGTGGAATGAACAGGATAACTTTCAGCTCCGACAGAACATGGACAACCTTAATGTGTCACCTCATACAACGACCGCAAGGAGTAGAAGCGGTACAAGAACTCCTCAACAACCGACGGGCATGCAGGAGCAGCAATTCAATCAGTCGTTCCCTATGCCAGACATGGGTTTCTTCAATCCAATGCTTGGGATGGACAATATACAGCTGCAGGATCCGCAGCAAATATCGGGCAATTTCTATCAAGCTGATCAGGTCAGCGACGTACAACAGCCGTTCTCTTTTGCCAATTTTGAGGGAACAGAGGCGCATCCAGTGGCAGATCTCACAATGCCTGACTTTAGTCCAAAACAGTCGACGGCTGGGGAGCCACAACAGGAGAACACGATCCCGAGGGGTCTGGAAAGGTTCTTCTCATAGAAGGCATACCCTTGGCACTTGATGAGCTCGCATGAACAAAAGGAAATGCAAACCTCCAGATACAATCATCTGAAGGAGGGGCTTTCCTCTCCAGCTTCGACACCCGAAATCTGTCTCGTCAAGCCGCAGCAGTTCTCGAAACATGGACTACACGCATCAACGTAGCCATGTATGCTGCCGGACGTTATGAGTTTTACCCAATCGGTCCTCAAGACCTCTTCCTCGGCTCACCTATATCACTCGAGGCAACCCTGACTTACACCAACGACTCCCGGCAGTTCTAGTACCAGAAGGCAGGTCGAACAGTTAGGAGCGGTGGTGGGTATCAATTACTCATTGTCAGTCACTCGGCACTGTTATCTCAACTAGTTTGAAGCAAGAGGATGGACACAACAGAGTGAGGCAGGTCAGATAAAGTCGAGACCAACCGAGGCAGATAAGATGGAACAACCGCTACGTTCAATAACAGGACAATGCAGAGAGAACAGTCAACGAAGCCCCGGTGCAGCACTTTGGTCGCACCACGCCACTTACTGTGGCCAGGGATCCGTGACTGGGTACATCCCACTTGCTGTTAGCATGGAAGGCGAGATTGAAGCCCTAAGGCATTTGAAGCTCACCTACCGGATGTGGTGGGGTAGGCACAGTCAAACTTAACTATGAAATATCCAACGCTTTACTGCGGCCAGTAAAATGTTAGGACATGATCACGAAAAGCACAGATCGAGGCGGGGCAAATGAATGGGACTTGTGGGGGGCATCTGGTGTGGAAGTCGTGCCAACGCTCGGGGCTAGAGTTGAGCAGAAACAGCGACTTCGGATTTGTGGTCTGTTTGCTTCCGGCCTGTGTAGACTACAAGGTGAGAGCGTCGTACGAAGTGACAATCCAGTGCATAGTCGACATCGTCGTCTGGGGTTGCTCGGACGGTTTTTGGTGAGTTTGAAGCGTGCTTACAAAGTGCTATGTACATGATTGGTAGACGGCTTAGCGTACCCCGGATTTCGGTTGCAATCACTACATCATAGGTAGCTTTCGAACACGGACGAGCCTGTCAATGTTTTACCATCGACATCGACAAACCTGCCCAGGGTGTAATTTCCGCTGATTTACAGGCCTGACTCTTGTTGCACCTGACTCACAGCACATCGCCGATACGAAAAACAGTACAAACACACCAGGCCAACGCCACCGGCAGTCCGACTATATATCAAGGATGTCACGGCCTTGATATCCGGCTTCCGATCCAGCAAATACTACCACATCTCCATGTCGAGCAGCAAGCTATTAAACAGAGCTCTTAACGTAGCATCCCATTTCCGCTCAGTATCACCAAGCACCATACATCGTGCCGCATCATCCGCCAGCATGGCAACGGCAGCAACAGTCTCGTTGACTCCCGATACCACCGGCGTCCTTCACATTCCGACTTCTCAATTCTCCCAGGATTCTTGCAAACGTGCCTCCGACCTTCTTCAGAAGAATCACGACCAATTCCACATGTTCTTTAATGCTTCTGGCTTTCATAACCACATCGCGCACCATCTGCTCACAATATTCGCCCTCGGCGCCACAGCCCCTCAAATCCAAAAGGCCTACGATGACAACGCAGACTACCAACGCCCACAATTCCCCGTGGACAAGGACACCGTCAGCTCAATGTCCAACCCAGACCTGTTCACAAAATACCTCGGTAACGAACGCTACTTCCACGACTACGAGATCTTCTTCCGCAAAGAGATCGAGAAACACAACGGCAACTATGGCGCCATGCTAAACGAACAACTCTTCGCCGACACTCCCCAAGCGCAGGACCTCCTCATCCGCATGTTCGCAGGCTTCTACCACCCCATCATCCACCTCGGCTTCGGCATCGAATTCGAGCAACCAGCCATCATAACCGAAGCGCTCGCCCAAGCCGCCATCCACGACAATTGGCCGAAACCCTTCATAACAACCACGGCCGACAAAGCAGAACAGCGAATAAAATCAGGCGAAACCCCCAGATCTCTCGTCGACCTGTTGCACGAAGCCCGCGCCACCGACAAAATCCGCGAATCACCCCATTGGGAGGATGGCAACAAACTCCGTGACGGGGTCTTGAAGCGAGCCTCACCAGAGACTACAGATCTGTGCTCCCAATGGCACGTGCAATCCACCAAGTCCGACCTGAAGCTCAAAACAGCCGAGATGATCAACGCAGCCGCGTATTTCGCCGCCGCAGCGCAACACCCCAGCCACGCGAAAGCAATCAAGTGGGATTTCTTCTACATGCATTCCGTCAACTGCAGCATCTTCTTCTCCGCCTTCCTCGACAGCAGATTCGACGCCTGGCTCAGCGACGAAATGCGCGCCAAACTGCTGATGTATAAAGGCTGGAACGACCTCGCAATGTACGTCAGTCGCGGGTGTCCCGAACTCTTCATCGACGAAATCACAAACTACAAACCGAAACAGCCCTCCGACGGCTGGCACGACATCTTCGCGCGCGTAGACGAGTTGCCCGATGACGGACACGCGAGCAAACTTGTGAGAGCACTCGCGAACGGGGAGAGGGTCTGTGCGGAATTCGAGGATCGTCCAGAAGCGAAAGGTTGGATGATTAAGGGCGATATGTGGTTGGGCATGGCGCATATGGCGATTGATAGTGTGGAGGGGACGACGAGTAAGTGGGCGAGGAACGTGGGGTTCGAACAGGCGTGGAAGGATGTGCCGGAACGGGGGGCGAGGGAGCAGAATGTTACGGGGAGTAAGGGGTTGAATGGGGTTGCGGAGGGGTATCATGAGAAGTTTTGAGGGATGATAGATGTGGATATGGGAGGAAATTGTATTGTATTCGGTTCGGTCGTTCTTCGCTGCGTGTTCTCTAGCTGTGGCTGCTGAGTAACTTAACCAGTATGTAATGCGATGCGTTGCATATTCACGAGGACGCGAATGCTTGCTTCGTAAAGCTAGCTGGTTAGCTGGTTATTGGGCAGCGCCCGAGTCCTGATGAAGTCCTTGTGCAGCCTTTATATGATACGCTTCTCCTTTGTCAGCAGCGGTCCTGCTGAGACGCACTTGGAACTGCTGGGGTGCTTCAGGCATGTATGCAGGGACGCTTCTTCTATCTGAGATTCTAGATCTAGATGGTCTTCCTACAGATGCTTGCGTTTCGAGTCTAGGCTAGCCACCTCAGGACACATCCTCACATATTCGACTTCGTCGCAAGCGGCGTGACACCCTCCAAGAACCCGCCCTCAACAACAGAACTAATCAATTGGTTCGCGATAGCAGTCCGCGGCGGCAACCTCAGATTGCCCTCTTTATACCCGCTCGGCGCCGCCTCCCCGAGACTCGACACTCCATTCTCCAGCGCCTCCTTAATCTCATCCAGCTCGAACCACTTCGCCATCTCAAGCTCCGGATCGTTGTCTAGCTTGATCTTCTCGTCTTCTGGGCTGGCAACCTGCGCGATCGCGCCAATCATCAGGTTAGCTGGGTACGGCCAGGGCTGTGTGCTGTGGATCAGGACACGGGAGAGAACGACGCCTGACTCTTCCCAGACTTCACGTCTGACTGCGTCTTCGACGGATTCGGCGGGCTCGATGAAGCCCGCTAGGGTGGAGAACCAGTATGGTGGCCAGCGCTTCTGACGGCCCAGGAGGAGGCGTTTCGAGTCATGGCTGAGCACGGCGACGATGATTGTGGGGTCTGTTCGCGGGAAGGTAAGGTTCGACAATGTGGTTCTTGTGCTGCAGGCATCACGCTCGGGTGGGTCTTCAGATTGATCTTTAGGTGGACATACCCTCTTTGCGCCAGCGTTGACGGAGAGAGTCTTATGACCGCAGGTGCCGCAATATGTGTTTCGCGCGTTCCAGTCGAGATAGTGTCGCCCCTGGGCGTATTCTGCAGCGACCAGGGCAGGAAAGTTCATGGCTCGCATGCCTTCCACGAACTTCAGGCCGGAGTCGAGCCATTTCTTCGATAGATCCTCTGCGGCTTGTTGGTATTGCTTCTTCGGGGTGACGTCGATTGCGAAGTGGGGGGAGCCCGTGTAGTTCTTGAATGTGTATCCATCCTTATCGGTCTCATCTAGACCCAAGAAGACGAGTTGTGGCTCTGCCTTGCTACTATCGAACCCGTCGATGATCTCTTTTTCTGGTTTTGCCCAAGGATTTTCGGGTAATATGCTCTTGAGGTCTTCCCAGGTCACATAGTGGATCTCGGTTGGTGAGTCGATCAGAGGTGAGAGGTTCTTGTATGCTATGAACTTGGTTGAGGGATGGGCAAATGCGCCGGCCACGAAATCGTGATCTTCCCGTAGGAAAGACAGTCGGTTTAGGGGCGACGAGCCGAAGTAGTTGACGACCTCTTTGCCAAACTTCCGTCCCAGTGCTGAGTCTCGGTCTACGTGCGCTGGCTTTGGCAACTCTGGAGGAGCTAAGTAGTTGGACATCTCTCCAACTGTCTGGCTAGTAGCTGAAGCGCTCGGTGGTGGTGGAGAAAGAGTATGCGAGGAGGTGTTCCGAGTAGCACCTAGAGCGTGAAAGCTAGAAACCCTCTTTGGAACAAACCGCGAAAGTGAAGCGAATTGATGGAATCTAGAAACAACGGTAAGCATGTACAGGAACAGCAGTTTCACGCAATTATGGCCAATCTATCCAGAAGGAACATGCCCGCATGGATGGCATTGCTTATGCCACATTTTCTGTCTCCAATAGCGGCATCGTCATTATGCCTCGGGTCTGCGATTTAGAAATCTCGGGCACGGCGCCGGAGTGCCCCTCGATGATGTCAACTAATGCCTCAAATCCAAGGCCACAACGATGAATTCCCCGATCCGAGTCTTAGGTGTGGAACTCGAAGAGCCTCTCTGGTTCGTCCACATTTCTGCTTCTATCCATGCATGGTCGTCTTTCGGAGCACCATAAGGACCTTTATTTGTCCTGGGTCTGTTCATCGGTAGCTTTGTTGCCCTGCTATTGTCTTTCCGTTTCTTCTGTGGTTGTTTGTGCTTTCTTTGCCGTCCTGTGTGATCAGCGACTTCCCGGAAGAAGACCGTGTTCCACCAACGAACCCCTAGTGTTCGTCTACCGGACCACGAGATGGTAGAGACAAATCAGGTCGTTTCGGACTCAAAGCTGGAAGCGTTGAGACCTAGCAACACCGACGAGTGTCTTCGTGCCCACATCAAACCTAAGTTCCTGGATTGGCTTGTGTCAGCACCAAGAAATCAGAAGAGCCGCACGGCAGAGGCAAGCTTACCAGGACCACAAAACCACCGTGATTCGAATTTTGCAAAATGCTGTTGGGGTGATTTAGCCGCATCACCATGAATTCGATCTCGAACGTCATCCGAATAGGATGTTTCTCCTCCCGGCGCTGACGCCTGCGTATGATAGCTTGCAAGAGCCCCTGAGCATTTCTCCATTCAGCTGTCGAATACAAATAACGTCGGAAGTCGCGTTCGAGGCCAACCGGCCATGCGTTGGTATTTACAAAACCTGCGATTGTGTTCCGGGGGACCGCCATGACCTGGCCATGTGGTCGCCAGCTGTATGACAGGTGTCGGTGCACCCGACGCCGGTGGGTAGCAGGGTCCGCGACCCACTTGCAGCCGCGTTCGTGTCCGCATTGAACTTCGATATATCGAACACTGTCACAGTACTGCGAGAAATCACCGATTCTGCCTTCTAGCCGGTGATATCGCCCTGTCTCGATGAGCATCGTCCTCGTTCTTCGCAACAGCGTTCGAAGGATTTCTTGCAGCAATGTGTGTGCATTCAAGGACGACACCAACTGGCTGAGATAGCAGTTGGTGATGATTACAATCTTGTGACGTCCGTATGCCTCCAGCAAGGCACGAAAGGTTGCATTTGATAGCGCAAAATTTTTGATGTCGTTCGGGACCCTCAATTGAACGCCGGCGTTTCTGAACGAGGCATACGATTTAGGGGTCGGGACCGTAGGGTCATGCACATTACTGCGACTGGCTCCTTGACGCCACTGAAAGAACCACGGGTTGACAATCCGGACTGGGCGTTGATCAATAAAGGGCAGAAGAATCTGCTCATGAATAACGAGAGGTAGTTGTACAAAATTCACCGGAAGAACTAGCTGCTGTTGGGGGGCTTGGGCTGGATTCTGCTGCTGGTTTCCTTGCGGTTGTGGGTGTGTTTGCGGTTGTCCATGGAAGACCTGGTTGCCACTAACGAAAAGGGCGTGATTGATACTACCATTGTTAGGACGCATGGCTCTTGAAAAAGCGCCGGTGGTCAGCATGAAGTAGGAGGGTTGGTCCTGAGGTACATTCTGAGACAGCGACATATTGGACTTGGCGATCGGGACGTACCTTCAAAGGTGCTCAGATGAAGAGCCATTCCATGTACTGCGTTTTGAGGTGCCATGTGTCTGGCCAACAAAGACAGCCATCGAACTCGAGTCAACCCTCGGTTGCTGCTGAGAATAGCCATCAAACAAAGGAAGATTCGACGCTGCAACCGAGTGAGAGCAACTTCGTTGTCTGTTCTTCAAGCGCATTGTGATCGATAATAGACAAGGATAAGTACTGGAGGGTATCATTGAATGGATGAGACGGTTGCGGCCATAATTTTTCACGTATATCACAAGGTCCGAGAGAATAGTATGGAGCGTTAATGCTGAGGCATGGGTCGTGGTCCGTGCTCGGACCTTCTGCGCCAACCTAAACACTCAAGAAGCTCGATGTACCGCTTTTCTTCGAGAGATGCTTTTCGAAATGCGACATTTCGCCTCTGCTGTGAACTGTTGAACTGTTCTTGCTACCCCGGGCAGTCAATAGCTGCTCTATGCGCCACGGCTGTCTCGCTCGTAAAACCAGATTTGGGTATCACTTCTTTGGTGTTGAAAACAAACTACCACCGCCTTGAGATTGGTACCCGATGTTCGACCATGACCCCATAACGCCGCCCACCAGGCACCGACTTGGGGTTGAATACCCGTCAGTTTTCACCTCAACGTGCTCGGTTGAGCAAACTTAAGAACTCCTCCCTCGTCTTCGCGGAGCTCCGCATAGCTCCGAGCATGCATGATGTCGTTGTGCTACTGCTGGTCTTTTGAACACCTCTCATGACCATGCATAAATGGCTGCTCTCCATGACAACAGCGACACCCTGCGGCTTCAGGACTTCAGCAATGGCAAGCGCAACCTGCTTCGTGAGCCGTTCTTGCACCTGTAGACGTCTAGAGAACATCTCTGCTAGCCTTGCCAGCTTGCTCAGACCCAGCACTCTCTGGTTCGGGATGTAGCCGATGTGCATCTTCCCAATGAATGGAACCATGTGGTGCTCGCACATGGAGAAGAGCTCAATATCCCTCACAATGACTAGTTCATCGTGATCTTCCTGGAAGACTGCGCCATTAACGAGGTCCCGGACGTTCTCTTCGTAGCCTTTGGTGAAATACATGAGTGCTTTGGCATACCTCTCAGGAGTCTGTAGCAGGCCTTCTCGATCTGGATCTTCCCCAATGCATTCGAGAATGGTCCTTACTGCTCCAGACAACTTATCTAGTCTTTCCTGTGCTTGGTCAGGAGACTGCTCCAGTCGTTCTCTTGTGCCTGGACACGGCCAAGAAAGGCCGTCAAAGTCTATAGGAGGGTTGAGGGTGTATGGGGAGGCTGGCCTCGATGCGCCAATCGGAGGAGTAGGAGGAGCTTCATCGCGGCCATCTCGTGGAGGGACTTCTTCTAGATTTGGCGCAGATGATGGATGTTCTGGCCTTTTGCTTTCGCTGTGTCTGGGAGTGTCGTCTATGGCATGCTCTGGGACTTGACTGTTCGACATGTCCGTGCTCCTTCCTGTACCAATCCAGCTTCTTCCAACCTCGCCATCCATGCTCAGCCTCCGCAGCGACAGCTCTGCAGGATCGATGGAAGTGCGCCTGTTGAAAGTGCTGTGTATACTCGAAGCTAGTTTGTTTCTCTCTTGTGCTCGAGTTGTGGTCTTGGGCGACTGTCGGAGCGGTGATGAGCGGTTCAGGACGTGGGATGGGACAGCCGAGCGCGGGAAAGGGTGTAATGTGTCTGGGCCTTGGTGTGTGTTCTTCTCGGCCATTGTTGGGTATTACTTGCTTCGTTGGTGACTGTCAACCAAGACGTGGTTGCTGATAGGTACTAGTACGGACTATGCGGTGTTTCGTTTTATACCATAAGACATCATGTCAACGACTGTTCTATATGTCGTTGAAGCAAGCCATCAGTAATCTCAAGGTTATGAAAGTCAGTACAAATCTTTCTTGATCAGCGGAAACTTTTTGCTGCCGTGCGGGATATTTTATTATCCTGGGGGAAAAACTTGCGGGCGCGACTTCCACCCCAGGAAGGCCATGGTACCATAGTTCGAGTCATCATGTCAAGGCCCAGTAGCTAAAGGACGATGCATCAAAAGGCATAGAATTGTGAGTAGATGAAAACAATCAGAAAAGAAAGCAAGTCATTGATGTAGAAGGAGTGCAATCGCTGCTGAGGATTTATTTCTGTACATGAGTCGGCAGTTATTCAAAGCCAATCCAGCCGTCATTGTCAGCCATATCTACATCAACGCCGTCTATGCTACCCTCACCAGCGCCATTTCCATTCGTGAGCATTGCTACCTTACCCTGAGATTGCTGCTGACACAAAAACTCAATTTCGAATGAGTTCCTCTGACCGAGGTTTCGAATGGTCTTTCCAACACCATCGATACTTCTTTGAATCGCTCGCAGCTCGCTTGAGAACTGTCCAGCTCTTTCTTTCACATACCGGCCATGAACAGCCACCATTTCACCAATCCAGGTCAACGCAAATTCTAGATGAGGACTACTCTCGAGTTGCTGGGCTAGAAAGTGCAGGAGTCTCCCCAGGTATACTCGAGGTAAATCTCTCACCACCAGAGATATTTGTGTGCGAGGTATCGACTCATACACCTTGCGAATAAGTTTCTTCTCGTTCAGTCTGAAAGACATAATCAATGCTTTGAGATATTCTGGCTGTTTCTGCTGTAAGATATCCTCCACGTTCTGAGGTGTGACATCGACATCCAGATCGAAAGGGTCGAAATCATCCATGCCAGCTGTGTCTAAGCTGTATATCAACAAACCTTCCGTGCTTGCTGCAGAGAAGGTTCTTCCTGTTGGCGCAAACTCGATTCCCGTCACTCGTACTTCTGGTCGAACGGTCCGCTTCGTGGCGTCCTTTCCACGCTTCGCACCAGGCAGGCTTCTGTCAATTCTGTCTTCGAGGTCGCTTGCTTCTCCTTCCGTATCGATCATATCTCTTGGTAAGCCGTTGGACATGATTGCCGATGAGTTGAGAAATTCTTGCGTGCCATCCAGCGACAGGTTGATCGAGACCGTGAATTTCTTGATCAGTGTCAGCGTGCTGACTGAGTACAAGCATATGTACTTGCTGTTGCCCGCTGCTAGCAAGCACGAACCATCAGCAGAATATGTTATGGAGTTGAATGATTTCGTTCCCGGTGTCGAGGCTGCTGTTCTCCTTGAACTCAACGTCCGACCTCCGCTCACATCTCTGCGGCCATCCATCGTCGCCTGTTGTACGGATGTCTCAACATCCCAGAAAGTGAGTTGACCGTCCAGGGTCGATGCGGCGATTTGTGCCGAATCTGGTCGGACTGCCACACATAGCAGATCCGATGTGAGCTGTAGTGACTCCGAACTCTGTGAGCGGTCAAAGACATTCCATGTTCTGATCGTTCTATCCCACGATCCTGACACCAGCATTCTGCCATCAGGCGTGAAGGCTAATGTCGAGATAGGTCCTTCGTGACCCGAGAGCTGGTCGAGTAAAGCACCTGTCTGGACTGACCACAAATGTATGTCAAAGGAATCATGCGATCCAGCACAAACCACCTCTGCCGCCGGGTCGATAGCCAAGCATGCAAACGATAGTCTCTGGGGTGCCGTGAATGTTCTGAAATTCCGGTACCTGAGCATGTCCCATGCCCGCACCGACCCGTCCAAGGAAGATGTGAATAGCACATTGCCTCTTCTCGAATATGCTGATCCTGTTATCGCAGAAGAATGTTCAGTGAACGTGGCAATATGAAAGCCAGAGAAGACGTCCCAGATCTTGATCAGCCCGTCATCGGCGCCTGTGATTATTCGGCTTGAATCTGGCGAGAAAGAAAGCGTGGTCATGGTATCGAGATGGGAAGATTGCTTGAGGATGTTGGACTCCGACTGGTGCTCCCACACGAGCAGCTGGCCGGTTTTTGCTGAGCCTAAAGCCAGCCATTCGCCAGTCTTGTTCATCGAAATGGTTGATATGGGCGATGCAGCCATGGACAATGTGTGTATAGCGGAGAAAGAAGGCAGCTCATACAGACTGAACAGTCCGTTTGCGAAGCAGACGGTCAGTAAGCCACTGGTTGGGTGGAAAGAAGCACACTTCAGTTTTGCGTTCTGCATGAAGTAGTCACGTTGCACAATCCTCCACTTCTCGAGGTCGTCTGGATCTGCATCTTCGGAGTCTGCCCCTTGCTGTTGTGCTCTTGTGACATATTCCCACCGGAACAATGCGCCATCTTCACTGACAGTATATATTGACTCTTGACTTGCTGAGAACCAAGCACCTCTGATTTGTTGTCTGTGGCCGGCGAGTACAGTTGGTTCAAAGCCTTCTTCTGGGTCCAAGCTCCATATTCTTGCTGTCGAGTCCTTGCTTGAGCTTAAGAAGAATCTCGAATCACCCGACCAGCTTAAATGCCTGACATGATCAAAGTGACCGCCATATTCTCGGTGCAGGACAAAAGGTGCAAAGTCCAGCTCACCACCATCTGAGCCAGGCACCTGTGGCGTCCTCCATGCTTGTATCTTCCTGCCTAGACCAACGACAAAGTATCGTCCGTCGGGTGAGAACTTGAGAGCAGTAACGTTGCCTTTGAAGGAGAAGTGGTAGATCGAGGTTCGGCGAGGGAAAATGGTTAATATGGCCCGTCCGTCTTCGTCAACGGTAAGGAGAAGATTGCCATTGGACGTCAGGTCGACGAGGACGATGTTCCTTCGGTGAGCGAAAGGTAGTGTATAGCTTGTGTTCTTGGTCAAGTTGAAGACAGACACTCGATTGCCCACAGGCGAGAGCAGAGAATCTCCATCCGGGGTGAAGATGACATTCCCTTGTCTATAGACGGTGCCCAATAGATTCGAGAACTGCAAGAGTAGGTCAGCATGTAGTACGGCTTCACGATAGACCAACGCACACCTTGAACTCAGTCTTCATACTGTCAATAGCGCATGATGTCTTCTGGCGCAAACTTGCTTCAACTCTATATCGACGGAAAAAGTTGAGGGAAGCGTGAGCAAACCAGACAAACAACTTGGGATTGGCGTTCCTCACTGTAGCCAAGGCACTAAGGAGATCTGGGGAACATTACTCCCATTGGTCTGTGGCTGACCGTCTCAGGGGTCCCGGGCCCATGATTTTCTGGCGCACCTTCCTCAGAAATCGCGAAACCCCTAAACTGGAAGGCACAGGTTGCAGCTGCGGTCAACCACTCCTGCCATATCTGCCTTCTGTTGCATCCAACCCAATACCCACCGAACCCCGTCGCCAGGACTAAAATTGACACAATGTCTGGCAACATGGCACCCTCTGCGACCGAGTCGGCATCGCCGATAGGTATCGCCAACCTGCCCAACCAGCGACACAAGATCGTCGCAAAGAGAGGTGCTGCCTTCACTATCATGGTCAGCACGAACAGATCACATTGCCTCTACCCATACTGACCCTGTTAGGTTGCTGGCGAGTCTGGGCTTGGAAAGACCACCTTCATCAACACGCTTTTCTCAACCACAATCAAGAACTATGCCGACCACAAGCGGAGACATGCAAAGCAGGTTGACAAGACGGTCGAGATCGAGATCACAAAGGCCGAGCTTGAAGAGAAGTTCTTCAAAGGTATTCCACTCATACCCACCTCCTGATGCTGTGATACTGAACCTGTGCAGTACGGCTGACAGTCATTGACACTCCCGGCTTCGGCGACTACGTGAACAACCGCGACTCGTGGCAGCCCATTATTGAGTTCCTTGACGATCAGCATGAGTCGTATATGTTGCAGGAACAGCAGCCACGCCGCAACGACAAGATTGACCTCAGAGTCCATGCCTGCCTCTACTTCATCCGCCCTACAGGCCATACCCTCAAGCCCCTCGACATCGAAGTCATGAAGAGACTTTGCACTCGAGTCAACCTCATCCCAGTCGTCGCCAAAGCTGACACTCTCTCTCCGCAAGACCTTCTCAGGTTCAAGCAAAGAATCAGGAATGTCATCGAAGCACAAGGCATCCAGATCTACCAGCCACCTGTCGAGGAGGACGACGAAGCTGCCGCTCAGCACGCAATAGCCCTCATGTCCGCCATGCCCATGTCTGTCATCGGCTCAGAGAAGGATGTCAAGACTACCGATGGCCGCATCGTCAAGGGTAGACAGTACGCATGGGGTGTCGCCGAGGTCGAGAACGAAGACCACTGCGACTTCAAAAAGCTCAGATCAACTTTGATCAGAACACATATGCTCGACCTGATTCACACTACCGAAGAGGCCCACTACGAGGCATACCGAGCCCAACAGATGGAGACTCGCAAGTTCGGCGAGGCCCGACCAAGAAAGCTCGACAACCCCAAGTTCAAGGAAGAAGAGGAGGCTCTCAGGAAGAGATTCACCGAGCAAGTCAAGGTGGAGGAGCAGAGATTTCGTGCTTGGGAGCAGAAACTTATTGGCGAGAGGGACAGACTCAACAAGGACCTCGAGGCTACACACGCTGCTATCAAACAGCTGGAGCAGGAGTTGGAGCAGATGCAAGGCTCTGCTGTCAGATCTCACGGTAGGCGCTAGACTCCGCTCGAGGTTACGTGCAGACTCCTTCTGGGTACGGCGATGCACTGGTTGTTTTCAGCTCGTTGCTGTCGATGTTTGAGCGTGGAGCGAATGCGATTTTCAAAAGCAGGCTTTCAAATGCTTATGGTCAGCGGATAGTATCTCAAATATAATGGTTACCTTTTCTCGTCGATGTCCGCTTTGCCAGCTTCGCCGTCTAGATGGTCAACTATCCTTCGCTGGAGCAGCTCTACACCTTGCCAACACTATATGTTCATGCACAGTATGACAGCAACGACAGCTCGCTTGCCAAAACCCTAGCAGACCTAAGAGACCAGCGGTATTGAAAATGTCTAGGACTAGATGCTCATACTTAAAGTCCACGTACCTCCGCCCAGCGACCAAATGGCCATCGGAGGTAATACCTTGCCGGACGCTCGCGGTAGCCCTACCTAGCGTGAAACAACCACCGTCTGTCTGAAAGGTCGCTTACTTTTCCTGCTCTTTCAAGGGGCATTCGGCCCGGAACTTGCAGACTCAACACCAAGGTCACGTGTCGATCTCCGCAGTCTGTGAGTTCGAGGCCCGTCGCCATCGGACGGTTGAAGGGATCGGAGCATCATACGGTGTCTGTTCGCATCATTCGATGTCTCGTCGTGGCACTCATCGGCGCGGTTCAATGTTCTTTAAGTTGAAGTTTTGGCCGGTAGAAAGACGTGCGGGCTTGCGCCTGGTAATTGATGGTCGTGCTCTCCGTGCGCTCTGGAGCAGCTGTACGGTCTTCTAACTGGCCAGCCCTGCTGTCAGCCACCTGACCGGCAGTATTGCTGACCCAGTCACAGAGGGCGGATCGATGCATCAGGCCGCGCTGGGGGCCAATCATCTATGCGGTAGCAGACCCTCGTGGCTTCTCGTCTCCCATTGGACGCCCTACCTTTATTCACAGGTGTTAATCTCAGGCATCTCTCATCTTCAGGCATCTAGTTTGATCTAGTAGAACATGATTCTACGATGGCTACAAAAAGTGCAACCCTTCTCAAGCCATTTGAATTTCCTAATTGACCCAGCCTCTCCCGTTTAGCAATACACTCGACCTCGAAACATACATGACAACAGAACACCGCAATTAAAATGCCACTACCCGTCGACGCTAGCCTAACTGCGGTCTACGGCACCATCGGGGTGGCTCTTTCCATATTAGGCATAATAATTACAGTGAGGATCGCTGCACGTCGGAACCACACAGGTGCGGAGTACTGCCTCGTCTATGTACGAAACCTAATCCAAGACTGGTAGTCATCCGATACTACGAGCTTGAGGCTTCTCCAAGGGGTACTGTCACCTCGGGGAGGGGAGGTGCCTGGTTAGGTGTGCAGTAGTGATAGAAGAGATGTTCTTGAGGTCGCTTGATATCAAAATGGCCGCCCTGAACATTCTGTTAGCGTGTCTTTATGGTTTAGAACCATTTGAGTGGGACTGTACCAGCATATGTTGCATCTGGCGTGCTTTGGGGAACTGGCAAGCTGATGGACCGGACTTCGTTTGCGGAACCTGGATGGTTGTGCATCAGATGTATAGGAGTAGAGGACATGGCGGGATGTTATAGCGTTCCACTTGAGGGCTGCTATCCGCCTGTATGGACGTAGCTATCAGCATCGTGCACGCTGTTAGGAGTGTGTCGGCCGTACACTCGCTTCATTTGGGCGTGCTATCGTCAGGTAGCTCCGCGAATGCTTTCGACTTTTCAACATAGGCTTTGGTGTAATCGCTCTTAGGTCCGAAATACCCTGGGTAGCGACGCAAGCGTTGTGAGAAGGTGGTAATCGGAACTCGTTCTTGGAATAGCCATTGGTGTACTCCTCTACGCCCAAGCGACCCATGCTGGCTGTCTGATGCAACCGACTAGGTACTGCCACAGGAGTCATGCGCCAGCAGTTGTCAGCCATATATTCTGATGACTCCATCCGCACCGCCAGCAGCCCATAGACCGCGGCGCGACTCAACCTCGCTGCCTTCGCGCCACTTCACAACGCTAACCACTTTCTCAGTCTCACTCACCTCAACACTTGCAACTTGCTTCCCACTCAAGACGTCCCAACCACGGACGCGTCCATCGGCTTCACTACCTGACAGTACGGTAGAATCATTGACCGCAAGCGTGCTAAGAAGCCGAAAACTCTCATTCCTGTATCCACCTTCTTCACCCCCCATCTTCCCCTCTGGCGGAAAAGTCCTCAAACAATTCCCACTCTCTCGATCCATAAGCCTCAATTTCCCATCCAAACACCCAACCAACATCGTCCTTCCGTCCCGCGACACAGAAAGGGACGTGACCGGCCCAGGCTGAACATCAACCACACAACGCCCCATCCTCACATCATAGCTCCTCACGCGTCCATCCGTACTTCCAGCTATCACCTCCTTATCCCAGCACAAAAGCGCACTAACCCCGTCTTTGGCATCGTCCAGCACCATCAATGGTCTACTATCGCGACTCTTACAGTCCCACAGCCTCACGCTGCGGTCGTCGCTACCACTAGCTAGCACGTTATCCTCCGCCGTGAACTGGACGCATGTGATCCGGCTTGTATGTGGGCTTGGGCTGTTACTCCCGAACCGGCGGATCGTAGAATCATGGATATTGATATCCCACAAGAAGGGACCGCTGCGGTCGCCACTGCCACTTGCAAATTTGGTGTTGTCGGCTGTTACGGAAATGTCGAGAACCGCGTAGCCGTGAGACGTGTACCGTTGGATGGGCTTGTGTGTTGTTGTGGGAATGGAGGTGGAGGTGGTGGATGAGGGTTCAGTACGGGACAGGTGGATTTGGCGGTCTGAGGAGCCGGAGACGATGTAAGTGCCGCCGCTGTTTGAGAAGGATAGGCAATTGACAGGGGCTGTGTGCGTTTGGATGGTGTGCAAGTGGATGATCGGTAAGGATGAGCTTGGTGGCATGGTCTGGTAATGGCGAGGCCCCACGAGGTGAGTCTCCTAAAGGCTGGTCAATGTAGTAAGTGGTCTTGCGAAGACACGTGGGTAAAGTATCGCGGTGGACGAGCACATAGCACCATCTCACTTAGACTTTGCATGCGGTGGCCTACCTGGATGTTTTGAGTATCTCAATGGAGGCACAGAGGTTTCATGGGTTTGGACTCAAGCTCTCTGCAATCCTACGATAACCATGTGTCATAGCATTCATTATCATATTAAGGTCGCCAGAGTAGTGTGGTCGCATTAGAGCTCAAGCGAGAGTCGGAGGTGGAAGTGGCCCACTTGGGGAAGCTCTGCCGAGACCTGCTTCACCCTTCGGCAGACTTTCCTTACAACCCTCACCCCCTTCTTGCCAGTTTGCGGCTCCGAATTCTCAACCAAGTCAGATCTCAACTGCTCGGCACACTCTCCATATCATCTCTGGCCATCCTGCCTCAGTGGACTTGCCAGGCCCGGGAACCCTCTACTGGATTCTGCGATCAACCTATTGCTTTGGACCATGGAAAGGCAAAGGCGGGGAGGGAGGAACGAAGCAACGTCAGGATACGTAGGATACGTTAAGATGAGCCGGTCAAATCCGTGCGCTGACGAGCACTGTCCGACTTGCTATAGGTGTCCAAGACAAGGTAGGATCTAACAGGGATCTCAGTGTGGTTCACAGACAGGCGATATATCCATTAACGACTATGTAGCCCGACCTACAAGAGCTCACAGAGCCTAAATCTCCTCACTCCGGATAGAAGTGCTCCCCTTGTAAGCAGATAGGCCGACTCTATTTGAGCCTAGTCATAAGTCAATCTTGTTCAAGCTTTGCGCTTTCGCTGTCACAGCCTCGAGCACGCAATACTAAGCAGTGTCCAGGCCAACATAATGTAATCAATTCTTTTATTTCAAGCCGCAAGCAGCACTTCTTGTTGAAAGAGGTATCATATCTCCCTTGCATACCAACCACTATATATGAGGTGAATCAATCAAATAAACACGAGCCATTCCTTCAGATCCATCTCACGGCTCATTAGGCCAGATCTCATTCGCCAAGTCTCTCACAAGCTTCAACTTGTTCTCCATATCCTGCCATACAATCGCATTTCCTTCCTCGTGACTCGCGAATCCACACTGCGGGCTAACGCCCAACCTCTTCAACGCCTCTTCCCTCGATTGCCCGGCCCCTTTGGCCACAACATCCGCGGCCTGGAACACCCGCTCCTTCATCTTCTGTTTGTCCTCCAGCTCGGGGAACTTACTCGTGATAACACCAAGAACGACGTTCTTGTTAGCTGGGAGATGCAACAGCGGCTCGAAGGTGCCGGCACGTGGGGTGTCGTATTCGAGGTAATAAGTCTGCACATTGAGGTTCTTGAAGATCTTGGTGGCGATGCGGTCGTAGCCGCCTTCGGAGAAGTGGCGGGAGCCCATGAAGTTGCCGCGGCAGATATGCAGGCCGAAGTGCATTTTCGAGGTGTGTTTGGAGATACAGGCGTTGTAGGCGTTGATGTAGACGTCTAGGAGGTCGTCGAGGGGGCGTGTGTTGGAGGAGTCTTGCTCCCAGCCGGCGACCATTTTCTCGGAGCAGAAGTCTGGGTTGCGTTAGTGGCTGCAGATACATCAAGCATGTTGTGCTAGTCGGGGCCAGGCAATAATAAAGGTGCGCCCATGTTGGCAGGGAGTACGTACATGCAAACAACGGATCATCGATCTGGATGTTCCTGACGCCCGCGTCGTATAGGATGTCGAGCTCGGTCTGAAAGGCCTTCGCCACGTCCTCGAAGTAGGCCTCATCCGTGGGATAGACGTCCGTGGGGAAAGCCTGACCGGTCTTGTATCTCAGGTGATACCAAGATGGGGAGATCATGGTGACCTTAATCTCACCCCACTGTTCCTCAGGCACGAGGGTCTTCAAGTAGTTGTATGCATCAACCAGTGTCGACTTGCCCTTGTGACGGATCTTGCCAGTACACAGACATGACTGGCCAGGTCGGTCACCCTTTTCGATGAAGCCTGCCACGTCCGGCACGTAGGGGCGAAAGATATCCATGCTTGGCATGGGGACGTCGGTCATACCTTCTAGAGATTCGAAGAACATGCCCCAGAAGACACCTCGTCTGTACCATGAGTCTCAAATCAGCTTCCTGCCAGATGAGCTTTGCACCGTGGGAAGGGGTTGGCAACCGGAGACATACCTGTACTCGCCATCAGAAATCGCTCGGAACCCATTGTCACGCTGGACTTTGACAATCTTCTTGACAGCTTCGTCCTCGGCGGGCGTTAGGTCTGCTTGGCTAAGCTTGCCAGCCTCCCACTCATTTCGTGTTTTCAGAAGCTCCTTTGGTCGGAGCAAAGAGCCAAGATGCTCTGCTCGGAATGGTGGGTTGCGCGGTGCTGTGTCTGCCATGTTTGTAAAGGTCAATTGCGACGGATATCTCAGGGCTGTTATGAGGAAGAGAATATCGAAGGAGAACGCTAGACTCTTCAAGAGGGATTGAGCCGTAAAATCTTCATCGTAGTCAATTAGTCCGAGATCGAACTTGGCATCCCCGCAGAAAGAACTGCCGACACGTAGAAAAAAGGTTGGAAGTTTCATCAATTTTTGGAGCAATCATATTGACCTTCGCAGCATTGGGATATTCTTAACTCGTCGATGTGAGTGCAGATCTTGAAAGGCATATAGATACATCAGGTACGACACAGCGCAGATGCGACAAGCGAGGTACTTGGGAGGGAAAGGAGGGTAGAAGTTTATGCTGCCTAGATATGCTTAATTTCGTGATCAACCAGAATTATTATTACGGTTGGCTCTAAGGCATGCCGCGCCGAGAGCCCACGTGCTCAGACGAAGCACATTCAGACGACTTCCCGGTTCCGGACGAGTTGTCGACGCCCAGATCATGCGTGGTAGCCCTGAGGGCTCCATGTAACAAAGCACTGAAACCAGCCACCGGTTTGGCACATTTGATACAATCGTGACGAACATCAGTCGCCCCAAACCTTTTAGCTGTGCATGAAGTACTGCAGAAGACGTTGCCCTGTAAAGCGGGGCCACCTCGAGAGATTGGCAGCAAGTGGTCAAACGAGGTGGACGAAGGGTAACAGCCGGCGAAGTACCTTGAGTGCCTGTTCGTGAAGGCTTTCTGCTCCCTCGATATTGTTCACTTTGCCGCGTGCAACAAGCATCTCCGAAAGGTGAAAATGTGCTCTTGCGAATGCTTCGTCAGGCCAGGAGGTAAGGCTGCGTCGATGTCCAGGGGTTCTGCGCAATCACTGTCTAGAAAGAAGACAATCAGCGTTACATTCATCGTATCTAACATAGCAGGAAGTACATACCCTGCTCGATCAAAGTCCTGCAGCAATTCATGGATTGCACCTATTGCATACATGCTGTGCAGTGCGAGTTCATTGATTTGGCCGAGCTTTTCGAGCCGTGGATTGCGGCCCATGGTCCCAGCCCTGGTCGGTTTCCAATTCTCGGTTGAGACAATAGTGTTTCGTGAAAAGCGAAAAGAGTAAGGCCATCCCTGCCACCGCACAAGTAATAATCCAAACACTGTCTAGTGCTTTTTGAGTACAGTCGACCAGTGCTGTCCTTAGCGGACCATCATCCAGATTGCGTAGGAAGCTGATGAGCGCAGAGGACAACTCAGCCCTGTTCCCAAGTCTCAAATCCGCTAGATCGATCTTCTTGACGCTAATGGTGTTCTGGAAAACAGCCTGGAAACATGCTCCTCCGACTGCAACACCAAACGTTTGGCCTAACGTCCGAAAAAAGGTGTACATACCGGCTGCGTTGGCAGCATCACGCTCAGCTGCAGCTGCTAATACAGCGAACGCCATTGATGGGAAGGGCATTCCTACACCTACGCTTGGGAACATAGTAAGCGCGACCAAAACCGCGACGCTCGAACTTTCCCTCATAAGCTGGAAGAGGCCGATGCCAATGACTGTAATCAACCAGCCAGACCAGATCGCCGAGCGGAAGGACCCACGCTTCGAGCAGACGATGCCTGTGACAGCAGACGCCGGTGCTACAGTTAGCGTCAGAGGAAGGACCGCGATGGCGGTCGTAAGCACTGAAGACAGTCGGACAGCCTGGTAGAAAATAGGTATGAAATACACGAGCTGCCAAACCTGCGACTCAGTCAGCTGCTGGTATGATAATCGAGACTCTAAAACCCACAACTATTCCGTGTAAAAAGGTCGCAGCATAGATACAGCATCCAGTGACACTGCGAAACACACTGGCGTTGATAAGTGGCACCGATATCAAACGTGAGTGTAGCGTAAAAAGACCCAATCCAACGAGTCCCAGAACGACGGGTGTCAGTGTCCGCCAATTTTCCCAAGAATATGCGACGCCGCCCTGAGCGTAAATTAGTCGACCAAGCTCTGCCATAGCCAATATTACATACCCAGGAGATTCCGATCAGCGTTGAAGCAAGTGACGCGGCGAAAAGGACAAATCCTACGTAGTCAAAGTTGCGAATCTTTCGTGACATAGGTCCGGTCCTGTCCTCCAGTCTCAAGCTGTATATGATCAATGGCAGTGCAACGCCACAGCAGGGCAAGTTCAGCCAGAAGATCCAGCGCTATTAGAAATGTTAGCTGTTTCATATGCACACTGAAAACAGCCGATATACTTACCCAGGAGGAACGTTCGGTTGCTGTAGCACCGACAATAGGACCGACGACAGTACCGATCGCCCACATCATGCTGAGCATACCACTATACGGTCCTCGCTGGCGTAGAGGAACAAGATCAGTGAGGAGGATTGCGGAAAGGACGAGAATGCCACCTGCACCCGTACCTTGGAACACCCGGCCCAGCAGCATAGTGTGCATTGTCTGAGCAAGGGCGGATGTGAGGGCACCTGCTGCAAACATGATGACTGAGAAGTGCAACAGAGGTGCTCGTCGGAACATGGAAGAAAGGTAGGTGATCAGAGGTTGTGAGATTGTAGAGGACAGGAGATATGAACTCCCGATCCAGAAGCTGTCCTGCATATCACCGTCCAGACTCGCAGCGATCATCTGCAGCTGTTAGAGACTTCTGAAATGCTCAGTCAGCATGCGTACCGTTAGTGGAACAGAGACAGCAGTGGCCTCTAGTGCGCAGAGCAGAACCAAGAGGTAGAGAACCGTCCAGAATACTCGAAATCGCCAATTGGCACGAGCGGTGTTCGAAGCTACATCCTGCACTGGCTCCTCGCGTTCGATTGTCAGGGATGCGATTTCTGCTGAGGTTTTATCGATTGTGTTGATACAGAGTTGTGACATTTTCGAGTCGAATTCGCACGGCTAGAACTTTCGGGGGACACAATTGCAGCTCGCTGCTCAAAATCCTCGATCCTCGATGCTCTGTGATAGTTTCGCGGTGGTTTACAGCACACAATCACAGTCTGACATCCAAGCAGCTTCCTATGGTCGGTCACTCACTTCAACATCGGTTCCAAGGCATTGCTCGTGCACCGGGTCAAGGTCTCCGGTTCCAAGAGACTTTCTGTTAGCGATGCAACATCATGGCAGTTGCTTTACTCCAGGCGTGCATAGCATCAAGTTTGCGAAAGCATTGCGACCACTTCATCCTTGGGTGCCATTGATTGAGCGAAACGAGAACGACCCACAGTTAGGACAGAGGTGGGTATGTTTCGTGCTTCGCACCTAGAGCCGCTAGCTGCAGTAGGGTCTTTCTGCCTAACGTCGATACTCCTGACCCTATTGGGCCCGTTGTTTATTAGCAGCCTCGTCTGAATCCACTTTTGCCTCCTTTTGTCACAGTTTCAGCTGCTATCCACTTATCTAAGCTCAGCCCAGTGGGCTCGGTGAGCTACTTAGGGTTCCGTTTAGGATCACTGATGACCAGGCAGGTTTAGAGTTATACGATGGAGAATCATCGAGTAAGGTTGGTGTTAGGTACCTACACCTAAGGTTTAGGTGATCAGGCCCCCAACAAGGCCAACAGGGTCAAGGAACGCTGGCGCAGGGGCGGTACGCAGGGCCTTTCCGCTAGCTTATTTCAAGCTGCTACCCGAGGGCGAATTTCCCCTCCGCTCTTGCTGGTAGTGCTTATTCTCGCAGCAAAGGTACTCGGTAACGGATTGATGAAGGTGATAGGTGTCGACTTGCACGGAGTGACAAGAAATTTTACTGACAATCGTTAGTGCGCAGGTGCGACCCTGACACTGGCCTGACCTGGCGCTTCAACACCAAGTAAGGAGTAGGACAGGCAGACAGAGTCACACCCTGTGGTAGACTAAAGAGTGCTAGTTCGACCTGATTTCCGTCTGATGTGCGTAGTGCATGACGAAGAACGTCTCCCACCGGCGCAATCCGATGAGCATAATGGCTGCCTTTCGTAGCGTCCAGCCTTGTTTTCCAGACTCCCCTCGACATCCCCGTTCATGCCATCGACTATCGAGACCGTAGTAGTGGAGAGTGGTCCGGTTTGTTGTGTTGAGACTGATCGGCTCGTACGAAACGATAGCAGACCGTGCAAGTTCGTCCCCTCATGTGCCCTAACGTGACTACGGAAGCTGTTGCATTCTCTGCAACTGTCATGCATGTTCACACGAATTTGCCAGTGATCTAGGCACCTCCATGGCCAGTCGTACGCAAAGGAGTAAAAAAATGGCTACCATGGATCACAAAAAGGGGAACTGTAAGGTAGTCTGCCAGGTGAGTATGGTGCCCTCTTCGCTCCCTAATGCATAGCATCATCTATACCACGCAATAGGTCTCTCGTCTGCAACGTCGAGTCAATAATACTGACGTATGAAGTCACAATGTAGCCTGAGATCCAGCCATGGGAGGGTGAACTGGCCTGTTGCGGCAAAGAAGTGAAGGGCGTTGAGTGTGCTTGTAAGCGCGGCGACACTATCATAATGGACGGAACAGGCGGAGGCACTGTAGGAGCGGCTTTGATCAACCAGACTCCGATAAGTATTCGGCCCCAGGATGGCTCGAGATGGCAGATTGACTTGAATCCATAGGTTAGAATGAAGGTCTAGAATTGACGAGAGCAAACTGATATCGAGACTATCTGTGAACACGGAATCAGGTCCAGGTTGACAATATCTACTTTTAGTTAGAAGTAGGCCGAGGCTTAGGCTTAGCGTCATAGAAGATGGCACACTTTAGAATACTACTGCAGGTGTATTTCAACCTATAATATCGCAGTAAGTACATGGCTTATATACCTTAAACTTCGTATTTATACTCTAATAACCAGCCGCTATTAGTATATTAAGTCTAGGATAGTATCATCTCCTACAATTTCTTGCTCGATAACTAACTAGGAAGTTAGGTAGTGTTTCGAAGTATACCATCTTCTATGGCGTTAAGCCTAAGGCCCGACCCGGCAGCGTTCCCCACCTCTAAGTGGACTGGGGGCCTTGAGGGATTTGCTGCCCCTTCCGTCAGCCTTAATACAGTGTGAACCAGTTTCCCAAGCCACCAGTTCACAGCTGCACCTTCCATTCAGTGTGAGAACTTCTTCAATCTCCACAGCATCGAAAGACAAAGAGCTTGAGCTATCACAACTAGCAAAAGGACAGACCGGACACCTCGTCGCAACAATTCGCTTAAATATGCCAAAATCCACACCCCCTCTTTACGCGAGTGGATCGTGTCTGCAGGCATCAGCTTTCTTGCCAAAGCATATTAGACGATGTCGAACAGTATCTCGTCCCGGCTTACTACACAATTCATGAAAGCATAATGAGCGAGTCGACTATCGCCACGGAGGCTCTGCCTCGCGCAGCAGACGTGCGGTCTAATGATCGTTCCGCCAGCTCTGCGACCAACCCAGCCACAATGCAAATACCCGGCCGCCCACAATCGCAGCTCGAAATTGAAGAAGCATCCGAAGCACCTGCCATCAATGATGAATCCAGCATCGTGTATCCAACTGGCAGAAATCTCTGGCTAACTGTAGCCTCACTCATGCTGACGTGTGTGACCTATGGTGTGGACTTGCCGATAGTTGCAGCGGCCATCCCTAGTTTGACTGACCATTTCAAGTCAATCAAAGACATCGGCTGGTACTCAGCGGCATATGGTCTTGTCGGCAGCGCCGTCACATTCTTCTGGGCAAGAAGCTACACCATCTGGCCCGTAAAATACGTCTACATGGCCTCAATCATCGTCTTTGAGGTCGGAGCACTGGTGGCTACTGTTGCTCCCACCTCACCAATGTTTATCCTTGGCAGAGCCATCTCTGGGTGTGGCGGATCCGGCATGGGCAGTGGCTTGTTCATCGTTCTCACACATCTTTTTCCGTCAGGTAAACGGCCGACGTGGGTTGGCATACTCATGATGGTTCAGATTGGTACTATGGCAACCGCTCCATTAATCGGAGGCGCCTTGACTGATGCTTTCAATTGGCGCGCTTGCTTTGGTATCAACCTACCCCTCGGCACCCTGGCGCTGGTGTTAGTCTGGTTCGGCTTCAAGAGTCCAGTCATAAACCCTGATGAGAGCCTGCCGCTCAAAGAGAAACTGGTCAAGCTCGACCCTTTGAGCACATTAGTCTTTGTACCATCAATCGTCTGCCTTCTCCTTGCTCTACAATGGTGAGTCTCTGCACCTCTGCCATGACCTGGTAGCTAAAAGGACTTCCAGGGGTGGGTTAACGTACAGCTGGCACAGTGCACGAATCATAGCGCTTTTTATCATTTTCGGCATTCTAATACTGGCGTTCGCCTATCGTCAATACCGGCAGCAAGAGAACGCTATGCTGCCACCACGCGTGCTAAAAAACCGAAGCATCCTCGCATCAGCATGGTTCGGAGCGTGTTGCGAGGGAACACTGTCACTTACCGAATACTACATCACCATCTACTTCCAAGGTGTCCGTGGCTTTAGAGCTTTCCGATCCGGCTACCTAATGGTTCCAATGATCATCGGCATTTCCCTCGCATCCCTCGGCGCGGGCTTCGCGACCACTCTCGTCGGATACTACATGCGTAAGTCCTCCTATTCTGTGACGCCACAGTCATCTACCGCTCCGCTGCAGCCTCGCTGACTCCCTTACAGCATTCATGCTCGCGACATCCATCCTATCCCCAATCGCAACCGGTCTCCTCACAACCCTGGATCTGCAGACCGACCTCCCCAAAGTCCTCGCTCTCCTCGGTTTCACCGGCGCAGCCATAGGCATAGGCTTAACAGCCCCCCACAGCGCCGTCGCCACCGTCCTCTCCATCAAAGACGTGCCCATCGGCATGGGCATAATCGGCTTCGTTAGCCGTCTCCTTTCCGCAATCTTCATCTCCACGTCCGCCACCCTATTCCAGAACAGGCTCTTCGCAGAAGTCAGCCTGCGGGTACCCGAACAGAACGTCACCTCGTTCAGGAACACCGGACTCTCAGAACTGCGAGCGGTAATCGGCCCGGACAACCTGCGAGACGTCCTGCTCGGCTACGGCGAGGCCGTGAGCCAGACACTGTACCTACCCGTCGCATTGACGGCTTTGAGCCTAGTTGGAAGCCTGTCGATGGAATGGAGGAGTGTGAAGAAGAAGACTGCGTGATCGGCCCTACCTATAGACACGTCTACACCCAGGCAATCTGGACGCGCCCGAGCATTGCAGTGAGTCCGTTGAATGATAGAACACAGAAACGATAACCTGCTGAAGCGACGGACCTCGAAGGGAAAGACTCACTCTCACGTCCACCCCTGCTGTTGAGCCGGGTCCACCGTCATCTATTCACGTCACTACATCTGGTAGACGCCTGCGCATACATCTTTTGCCTAGTTGCTAGACATGTATGTCATTTGCTTTGAGTTAGACGAGAAGCGGACGATCTCAAGCCGCTATACTGAGCTTGTTGCGTGTAAGCAAGTCATACCTGTGGGTCTGCGGAAAGTATCGAGCATTCGAACTTATTATGAAAATCAGCAAGAGTCTGGAGATGAAAGGCGCACATTAGGCTACGAAAGGACTCTAATGCGGCAAACCCAGCTGCGTAGTGTGGCCGACGTAAGGCACTTCCAGGACGCGGTATCAGCATAATCGTCAATCACCATTATGTTCTAAGATATTTCCATTAAGGCTATGGACATACTGATGCTAAGGACAATGTGTTGAGAAAGAAACAGGTACCTAGGGTATCATCAAGTCATCCACGTCGTCGCCTGTCCAGATCTAGAACATCAAGCCACCAAGCATCATACCGCCAAGCATACCACCCGCGAGAGGCATACCCATTCCTCCGCCATACCTAGTCCCATATGGTCTCTGGTACTGGTAGCCGGGCCTGATGAATCGTGCATTTGGCGTCGAATATGGGCCAGATGTGTAGGGGTTGTAGCCATAGCCGCCGCCGTATCTCGAACCCGCCATCCCGCCATAGCCCATACTGGGAGGCTCAATATAGATATCCTTGCCATCGCGACCTTTAGCGAAGAATTGCGGCTGGCCTGTGGCCTGAGCGCGCTGCAAGCATTGTCGGAATCTCATGTGTGCCTCATAGTACTGTCGCTCTTCTTCGTCTCTTTGTTGCTTAGCCTCTTCACGCTCTTCTTTCGTTTGGCCTGTGAGCTTCTGCTTCATCTTCTCGCCGAAGCCCAACTTGCTGTGGTCCTCCGACTTTGATGGGCGTGGTGGCAGTTCCTGATCGTAACTAGAGCCGGCTGCGGCACGACCTGGCGATCGTCCGGAGCTGGATGGACGTCTTGACTCGTCGTCAGAGTGATCATCAATCTGTCTCTGACGCTCCTCTTCTTGGATGCGTTCTCGCTGCTCAGATGAGAGAGTGCTCATGTAGGACTCGTCGTCATATGGATGTTCCCATGTCGATCTCGGTGGCGTAGCTTTCGTATCGACGAAGAATTGATGCTGCTCCTTGTCATCCCATTGTCTGACCCAGCCTTCAGGGAGGGGACGGTGCTCGTCTTCCATTGATCGTCTATGAGCAGGGTGTATGCCATTGCGTGCGCCTGGCACTTCCAGGTGGCCTGTCGTGCGTTTCGGGCCTATGGACGACCCTGTGGCCACATCATAGCTAGGCGGCGCGTCTGACATGTTGACTGATACTTCTGATCGTAATGATATGCTTCCAAGCAGTGCTGGAGTGAGTGTGAACTAATGGTCGAGGTATTGAGATGCTCGTTCTCGGACACTGGGCGAAAGGTAATATCCTGGCAATCTTATTTGCAATGACTGTAAGAGCTTGTGTAAAAGCGATTGTGTTGACTGCAGTGTCTCGAATGATCTCTAGGCTATGCAGCAGAAGGCGGGCGCGACGTGATGACGTCTCACTCCCGATCTGCGCCTTCCGTGCTGCGGCGGTCGAGTGTGCACATAAGGAGATTACGTCTCACCGTAGTCTCCTGATAGAATGCGTCGCATCATTACGGGCAAGCATTGCTGCTGCTTAGCGTCAACCTTTTTAAGGTAGCAAGGGACGAGCACTTCAAGGTCTTGAGCTTCGCATCACCTCGCTCCGCCCCACGGCGCCCCTACATGGGCAGTGCGGAACATACGATGAAAGACAGCCGACAACACACTACCCACCAAGCTCTTGAGCTGCTGAGATGGTGTTTTCTGATGATAGGCCCTATGGCCGAAACAACTAGCAAATTTCCTCTACAGCCGCTCGTGGCACTGTTGAACCGTCCTCATGCAAGCCTCGAGGAACAGCTAAGCGGCCAACTCCCCATTGTTGACGAACTCAAGACGCTTGCTTTGCTTGTATTGATACACGAAATCATGGTTGAAGCTCGCCCAGCACTGAGCTTTCCTTCTGGCTCGGTCTGGAGGTTTGCAAGGCGTTCTTGGTATATTCAGTCCGATTACTGCGTAGCAGCAGCCCATGACTCTCATGCTACCTCCGGCCGTATTGACATTCTCGCGGAGAAATGCTTCACAGCACGTGAACAAGTATACTGCAATGCACCCAGTCTCCTAGTTCACGCCTCCTATCCCCTCGTTCCTCCCCAACAACCACCTCACCCCCTCAACACTATGCTCCGTTCTCTTCCTACTCATGCTCATGTCCGCGTACCCGCCACCCATTCCCCAAAATACATGCCCAAATCCCTTATACAAATCCAAGCGTGTCTGCACTCCACATTCCTCCCTCAACACCTTCTCATAAATCAGTCCATCATCCCTACTCATATCTTGCCCACAGACC